>OGTG01000032.1_pt1 | contig 147332 bp, 116 predicted proteins | sample 1574571 | NCBI WGS metagenome assembly OGTG01 (sample SAMN03295826, study PRJEB24534) | human gut metagenome | isolation source: fecal sample 1 from infant 4 | host: Homo sapiens | place: USA: Pittsburgh, PA | collected 2014-07
ATAATTATATATAAATTTATATATTATTCATACAAAAGGTGAAATACTTGGTGAGGTATTATTTACAGGTTAGAGATATTTAGTTAACAGTCTAATAAATATAAATTAATAACTCTTATTTTAAAAAGTTTATAATTTTTATCTATGTTTTCATGACTATGAAATTTTAATATATAATTTGATGAAAATAAAAAAATTATACATATATATTGACAGACTATGTATATTAGTGATATTTTTGGTAAGGTACTTTTAAATTAGTTCAGCGAAACTAAGAAAGGAAGATGATATTATTATGTATGATAAAATTTCAAAAAGTGGAAAAGACAGTATAGATGTGAATGAAAAAATACCTTTAGTTAAGGCGATTCCATTAAGTATACAGCATCTATTTGCAATGTTTGGAGCATCAGTTCTAGTACCACTTATATTTAAAATTGATCCAACGACAGTATTATTTTTTAATGGTATAGGCACATTGCTATATGCGTTTATAACAAAAAGAAAAATTCCAGCGTATTTAGGTTCAAGTTTTGCATTTATTTCACCAGTACTTTTATTATATAGCCAAGGTTATGATTTTCAAACAATACAAGGTGGCTTTGTAATAACTGGAATAGTTTTTTCTTTGATAGCAGTTATTGTAGGATATACAGGAATCGGTTGGATAAACAAATTATTTCCACCAGCTGCTATGGGATCTATTATTACAATAATAGGTTTAGAATTAGCTAGCAGTGCAGCAGACATGGCAGGATTCCCAGTAGGAGGAAGTAATTCACCAACAATGAATATTACTTGGGTAATTGTATCTATGGTGACATTAGTTACAGTTATTTTATGTAATGTACTTTTAAGAGGATTTTTAAAAGTAATTCCATTGTTAATAGGTGTAATTGTTGGATATATTACATCATGCTTTATGGGGCTTGTAGATTTTTCTACAGTAAGCAATGCAAGCTTTTTTGTATTACCAAACATAAAAGTAGCACACTTTAATATTAATGCAATACTTACAATATTACCAGCAACTTTTGTGGTAGTAGCAGAACATGTAGGACATCTAAAAGTTACAAGCAGCATAGTTGGAAAAGACTTTATGAAAGATCCAGGACTTCATAAATCTCTACTTGGAGATGGATTATCTACTATAATTTCAGGAATGTTTGGATCAGTTCCAACAACTACTTATGGTGAAAATATAGGAGTAATGGCATTAACTAAAGTTTACAGTGTATATGTAATTTGTGGTGCCGGATTAATATCTGTAATCTTAGGATTTTCAGGTAAAATGTCAGCTCTTATAACCACAATTCCTACACCAGTTATTGGGGGAGTAAGCTTCCTATTATTTGGTACAATAGCAGTATCAGGATTAAGAACTTTTATAGAAGAAAAAGTTGATTTTGCTAAATCAAGAAATTTAATTCTTGCATCAGTTATATTTATTGTAGGTCTAAGTGGAATTAAGCTTACAATAGGTGCATTTGAAATTAAAGGTATGGGATTAGCTACACTTGTAGCAATAGTGTTGAGCATTAGCTTTATTATATTTGATAAACTTGGCATTATGAATGAAAAAGAATAAACTTTTATAAAGATAACAGCATTAAGATGTGATATGAACTGATAATATATATTTGATATGAGAGCAGTTCAATTCTCTTAATGCTGTTTATTTGTTATATATGGTATTATGAGTTTTGTTATTAAAATATATATGTAGATGAAAACTAGAAAGTAACTTATAATATAATTTACTACTTAGTATATAAAACTAATGTAGATAGAAATGTTAAGTAAGTAATACATTTTATAAAAATTAAAAGTATAAAAAATATCATATAAGTACGGAGGAGTATATGAATAATATAAATTTACACGGATTAAAAGGTAGAATAGTTAGAAAAGAAGATTATGATTATGATGAATGCAGATTATCATGGAACAGAGCTATTGATTCATATCCCAAAGTAATTGTTTACTGCTCAAATAAAGAAGAAGTTGCAAATAATATAAGATGGTGCATAGAAAATAGTGTGCAATTTAGAATAAGAAATGGTGCTCATAATTATGAGGGATATTCAACTGGCGATGATATTATAGTTATTGATTTGAGTAGAATGAACAAAATTAACCTTGATGAGGAAAGTAATATGGTAACAATAGAAGGTGGAGTACGCAACAGAGAAGCATATGATTTCTTATGTTCGAAAGGATATCCATTTCCAGGTGGGGGATGTCCTACAGTAGGAATTGCAGGTCTTACACTTGGTGGAGGCTGGGGATATTCAAGCAGATTTCTTGGTCTTGCATGTGATAGTCTAATGGAAATAGAATTTATTGATTATAAAGGCAATTTAATTACTGCTAATAGTAATACACATGAAGATTTATTCTGGGCAAGCAAAGGCTGTGGCGGTGGAAATTTTGGGGTTGTTGTATCTATGACATTTAAGCTTGCAGCAAAAGTGGAAAATGTTACATTAATTGATCTTGAATATACTAATCTAGCAACTCATAACCAGGTTACTGTAATAAGAATGTATGAGAAGATGTTTAATAATCTTGATAACAAAGCTAATTTTAAGATGGCAGTTTATAATTCTAATAAAAAAGGAAGAGGAATAAAAATAATTGGATTATATTATGGTGAGGAAAAAGAAGCAAAAAATATATTAATGCCCTTTATAAATTTAAAATACGATAAAAATCTAAATTTAACATATACGAGTATATTAGAAGCTAATAGAATAATACAGGATAGTCATCCTGATTATGAAAAATATAAATCTACAGGAAGGTTCATTTACAAAGAATATTCAGAAGAAGAAATAAAACAAATATTAAATCTTTTGAATGATTCAGCAAATGGAAGTGTTTATACGGCTATAACTTTTTATGGACTTGGTGGAGCTGTAAAAGACAAAGACAAAGATGAGAGCGCATTTTACTATAGGGATGCAAAATTTATAATGGGATTTCAAAGCGTATTTGAAGATGATAAATATAAAAGAGAAAATATAGAGTGGTTTTTAGAGAAGTTTAAATATATTAGAAACATAACACAAGGATCATTTATTAATTTTCCTTTAACAGAACTTGAAAATTATCATCAAGAATATTATGGAAATAATTATGAAAAATTAAAACGTATTAAGTATAAATATGATCCATATAATAAATTTAATTTTGAACAGAGTATATAGGTGAGATATATTAATAGTTTAATGAGTTTATATTCAAACATCTAAATAACTTGATATTTCTAAAAATAAATAAATCTTAAATAACAAGCAGTTTAGTATTTTTGTAATAAGTAACTAAACTGCTTTTGTTATTGTTATCACAATTGATTAAATTATGATATTAGCATTTCAAACAAGAAATTACCTTTTCATTTTATAAGATATGGTTTAATAAATACTTGACTTAAAGTTAACTCAAAGTGCTAACATTAAGCTTATATTATGAAAATAATTTTAACTAATTATTAAAATGTGAGTTATTACAAGTATTAATGCTTTTTAGGATAGTCAATGATTATAGATTACTTACAAGTAAGCGTTAGTATATAAAATTAAAAGGAGATGGAAGTATTTTGAGTAAAAAAGAGGTAATGATTTTAACAGGAGCTGGACAAATCGGTATGGCAATTGCTAGAAGAATGGGATATGGAAAAAAGATAGTTATTGGAGATAGAAATATAAATAATGGACAGAAAATTAGTGAAATCTTAACAAATGCTGGATTTGATGCAGAATATGTAAAAATTGATATATCATCAAGAGAATCTATTTTAAAGCTTATTTCTAAATCAAAGGAATATGGTGATATAAAAATGCTTGTTAATGCAGCAGGAGTATCACCAAGTCAGGCATCAATAGAAGATATTTTAAAAGTTGACTTATATGGAACGGCAGTTTTATTAGAAGAAGTGGGAAAAGTAATTGCACCAGGAGGTGTTGGAGTAACAATTTCAAGTCAATCTGGACATAGGATGCAGCAACTTACAGCGGTTGAGGATGAACAACTTGCAATTACTCCTACAGAAGAGTTATTAAATCTTTTAATTTTAAAACCTGAAAATATTAAGGATACTCTCCATGCATATCAGATGGCAAAAAGATGCAATGAAAAGCGAGTTATGGCTGAATCTGTAAAGTGGGGAGAAAAAGATGCTCGTATAAATTCTATTTCTCCAGGTATTATTGTTACTCCACTTGCTATTGATGAATTTAATGGACCAAGAGGAGCATTTTATAAGAATATGTTTGCAAAGTGTCCAGCAGGACGTCCGGGAACAGCAGACGAAGTAGCAAATGTTGCAGAGCTTCTTATGAGCGATAAGGGTGCATTTATTACAGGTTCAGATTTTCTAATTGATGGTGGTGCAACTGCATCTTATTTCTATGGATCATTAAAACCTAAAGTGTAGAAAAGTATGCGATATAAGAAAAATTTCCAAGTAATTACTTAAGAAAAATGAAATGTAAAAGTAAATTAAAAGATGATTCCTAAATAATATATGAATCATCTTTTTACTGTTCTTGATAAATGGTAAAACTTAAGATTTAACCCTATTAATAAAGGTTTTTATTATCTTTATTTTCTTGGCAAATTCCTAATACTACAGGTACAGATTTATAACCAACACCCATTCTGTCAATTCCCATGTCAATCAACTGTAGGAAGTGCTCTCTTGTTCTAATACATCCACTTCCTTTTACCTTACACTTATTATTAACTTCTTCTATCATCACGTTAATAATTTCTGGAGTAGCACCTTTTGAGTCGAATCCTGTTAAGAATCCTGTACTTGTTTTCACAAAATCAATATTTGCATCAATACAGCATTGACAAGTCTTTCTAACTTGTTCTTCAGTTAATGCATCTGTTTCAAAAATAGCTTTAATTTTTCTTCCATATTTATGAGCAGCTTCAGCACATGCTTTTAAATCTGTAGTTACTTTATCATACATTTCACTACGAATCCATCCAAAATTTGCAACAATATCAACTTCCTTAACCGAATCATATTTAGCTACCAGTTCAATTTGTTTAACCTTTGATTCTGTAGAACTTGTTCCAAATGGGAAGTCACAAACTGGACAAAGCATTGTTTCACTACCTTTAATATATGGTTCACAAAGATCCATATATCCAGGATTAATACAAATGGTAGCACAACCTTTCTCAACCCCATCTTTTGTTAAAGCAATAATCTCTTGTTCTGTAAATTCAGGTTTCAGTACAGAATAGTCAATATACTTAGCTAATTCTTTTGCTGTCATTTCACTTGCTTTTTTTATTGGTTTCATAATTTTTAATTAGCACTTAGTTAATATTTAGTGTTCAAATTTTATGTTGTTAATATAAATAAAATCTGGATACCAGTTAAGTGCTCCCCTTTGATTTAGATTATAATGTAGTTTTACTACAACGTCAATGATTTATTGTAGTAAAACTATTAAATTTGAGATATAAAAATAGTAAAATTGCATAAAATGGCGTTGATGTGGGATATGTATGTAATCAAGAAAAATGGAATGCCAATGTTTTGTTATGGTAAAAGTTAAATTCCAAGTTCAATAGAATTATAATTTAATAAAAATTAAAGAAACATTGATTTTGTAGTTTTACTACACTAATATATAATTAATGAAAACTGCGAAATAAAGGATGTGGAGAATTTGGAAAATATTCAATCTTATGAATATAAAATAAAAAATGCGTATAATACATTAAGATCTTCTGAAAAAAAAGTTGCAGATTATGTGTTATTAAATGGGCACTCAGTTTCTACAATGACTTTAGCTCAGTTGTCTAAAGAAGCAGGGGTAAGTGAACCTACTATTGTACGTTTTGTAAAAAGTATAGGCTGTAGTAGCTATAGTAAATTTAAAATGGAATTAATAAAGGACTGGGGAAGGGAATCTGTAGTTCAAAAATCTGATAGTGAATTGTTAGTAGAGCTTCATATTGATAAAAATGATAAAGTTGAAGATATTCCAGAAAAAATGATTGGAATGACTATAAAAGCACTAGAAGATACTTATAAAATAATAGATACTGATAATTATAAGAAAGCAATAAAGATGATAAAAAGTGCGAACATTATTGATGTTTATGGAGTTGGAAATTCAGGAAGTATTGCTAGTGATATTATGAATAAATTTTTACGTATTGGGTTAAATTGCAGGGCATATTCAGATAATCATATACAACAAATTTGTGCGAGTCATTTAACTAATAAAGATCTTGTTATTGCAATATCCCATTCAGGTAGCACAATAGATACTATAAATGCATTAAAGATAGCAAAGAAGGCAGGAGCTCAAACAATTGCATTAACAAATTATAAAGCTACAACTATTTCAGAGTATGCAGACATAATATTTTATACTGGTGATTCAGAAACTACATTTTATAGTGAAACAATGGTTTCTAGAATATCACAATTAGCTATTGTAGATATGCTATATATGGGAATATTGGTAAGTGATTATGATTTATATACAAAACGTCTTGATAAAATTAATCTTTTGGTTAAAGATAAGAATTATTAAAAATAAATTTATCAATAGTTTTAGCCATGTTCTTTAGGATGAATGAGCAAAGATTTTTAGAAGTGCCAATCCTTAAGAGCATGACTTTGAATTATTTGTACTTATTACTTTAAAAAGAAAGATTTCTAATAATTTAACTGGTCAATAAATAGAGCTAATTCATTACAGATATCTTTATTACTTTTTCCTTGCCCAACAAGTATAGCAACATCCATTTCTCTTTTTGTAAGAAGATTTAGTTTTTCTTTGTTATAATTAATTGCTTTATTTGGAGAAAGTTTATTAAATTCTTTTATAATTTTTGAGGCTACTTCAGGATTGAGCAGTATATTTCCCGCACAAGCTGTTTTTATAGCTTTACTTATTTCATCAAAACCGGCATCTTTTAATATATACCCATCAGCACCATTTCTAATTCCAGTAAATATGTATTCATCTTCATTAAAAGTAGTTAATATTATTATTTTAATATGATTAAATTTTTCTTTAATTATTTTAGTTGCATCTACACCATTAATTATTGGCATTCTAATATCCATAAGAATTACATCAGGATATATATTTTTTTTTAGAAGTTCAATAAGATCTTGTCCATTATCAACTTCACCAATTACTTTTATTTCATTATCTAAACTTAAAATCATTTTCAAACCTTCACGAACTATTTTTTGATCATCGGCTATAATAACGTTTATCATATTTTGTTTCCTTTCATTAATTTTTTATAATTTATCTTGATTTTAAATTTTCTATTGAGAAAATAGATAAAATAATTTGAATTATAAACTTATATTGGAATAAAAATATTTATACAAAATCCTAAATTAGTATTGCTAATATAATTAGTTGTTCCACCTAAAGCCTTTATTCTATTATCAATTCCAACAAGTCCATTTGATTTAACAATATTATTACATACAACTCCATTATTAGTAATCAAAATTTCTAAGTTATCATTACTTCTTAATATTTCAATATCAATTTTTGTTGCATTTCCATGCTTAAGACCATTAGTTATAGATTCTTGTATAGTAGTATACAATGAAGCTTTAATAGAATTATCCAGATCATCGATAGATTTGTTTATGTAATAGTTAATTTTTATATAGTTAAATAAATGAAAATTACTAATAAGTTTTTTAATGGCATCAGTGAAATCTTGTATTTCAGGTTCAGATTTCATAAGAGTAACTGTATTTCTGAGTTCAGCAATACTTGATTGAACTATTGCTTTTGATTGATGTAGAACTTTTTTTAGATTAATATCATCTTTATTAGATATTTTTTCTGCAAACTCTAAATACATGGTTAATGCCATGAGTGAGTGTCCCAATGAATCATGGAGTTGTTGAGATACTCTTGATCGTTCTTTTAATATTGTAATTTTTTCTATATTTGCAGCATATTCGAATAGCTTGGTATTAGCTACAGTCAATTTTTTATTAAGCTGTTCTAATTCTTCTTTTTCAACTTCAATTTTTTTCTGATTATATAGCATACCAGTTATACCACAATATGCAAAAAAATTAATTGTTATAAATATTATTGTTGTTCTAATATCTTGGTGAGTAGGAATTATAGTAGTTATTAAAAAATATAAACTTGCATGAATACCCAAAAAAACTTTTAGTATATTTTTATTGAAATTAAAAAAATCAAATATAAGACAATAAATGAGTGCAATAGAATTTACATGTTTTACATAATAATAAATTATCATAGCACTACATACATGAAGAAACATAAGTATATATTCATATTTAACATTACGTATTAATTTAAAATTCATAAGATATTCATGGAAAAACATAAAAATGCATAAACAGAATAAAGCAATCATTAGAAGATAATCATTGCGATAGTCAATATAGATCAATACAAAGAGTGAAAACAATAATAAGATTTTTAATCCTAAAAAAATTTTTAATTGAGTTTTCATCTGATAATAAGCACCTACTTTACTATAAATTTCTACATCCATTTTATGATTATATTATAACATTTTTCAAATTATAAATTATATTACTAAAGTCATATAGATTATATAACTAAGGTAACTATTATCTAAAGAAAATAATAGATAGAATTTAAATAGCATAGAAAATTTACCTTATATATATTAAAAATTAATTCATAAGTAGGAGGAAGAAATGAAAAAAGCAAGGAAAATATTAATATATGCCTTAGTAGTAGCTGTTTTATTAGTAGGAACTTTTATAGTGAAATTTATATCATCAAATTCTAAGACTGATAATGTTATGGCATCAGAGAATAAGCTTTCAGTTGAAGTGTATAAGGCAGAATTAAAAGATAGAATGTCAGGAGATACATATAAATCTACTTTAGAAGCTTATGAGCAGGGAATAATAAGTAGCAAAATATCAGCAAAAGTTACCAAAGTAGTGGTTGAAAATGGTCAGTATGTAAATGAAGGAGATACAATAGCAGTTTTAGATGATCAAGACATACAAAACAGTATAAAAACAGCAACAGCTCAGTTAGAGGTAAATGAAAAGCAAGTTAATTCAGCCGAGCAGCAACTTAATTCAACACAGACTTCTCTTGAAAAGCTTAAGATTAATGTAGATGATGCACAGCGTAATTATGATAGAGAAAAGGCTCTTTTTGATGCAGGAGCAGTATCACAATCAGAGTTGGACGCTTCAGAAAAAGCTTTAAATACTTCTAAAGCTGATTATAATTCAGGACAAGCCAATATCGAAATATCAAAGGCATCTATTGAGAGTGCAAAAGCTAGTGTAGAAGCTCAGAAAGTAAATATAGAGAAATTACAAAATGATTTAAATAATGTAGTCATAAAGGCACCTATAAGTGGTGTAATAAGTGAGAAAAATGTAAATGTCGGTCAAATTATCAATCAGGGTGCAGTACTAGCCAAAATTAATGATATATCATATGTATTTGCTACAATTCAAGTACCACAAGAGAAAATAAATGATATAAAAGTTGGAAAACCAGCTGAGGTTACTCTTGAAGATAATAATACGGTTCATAATGGAACATTAGACAGCATAGATTTATCGGGTGATTCTACATTAAGGGTATTTAATTGTAAAATTAAAATGGAAAATAGTAATAAAGAATTATTACCAGGGGAATATGCAAAAGTAAATTTCTCTAATACTGAAAATAATAATAAAGTAATTACTATACCAGTAAGTTCTTTAGCTGGTAGTGAAGGAGATTACTATGTTTTTATAAATGATAATGGGGTAGCTTCTAAAGTATCTGTTGATATTGGTGATGCAGATGAAAATAATGTAGAGATAATATCAGGAGTTAAGGAAGGTGATGAAATAATATGTACAAACATGAGCTCACTTAAAGATGGTTGTAAAATTGATGTAATTTCAACTTCTGATGATACTTCAATACAAGATGCTGATAAAAATAGTGAAAGCATGACATCAAAGTAGGAGGCATGGCAGATGAAAATAGCAGATATAAGTATAAAAAGACCTGTATTTATCATAGTTATAATGATTACACTCACTATTTTAGGTTTTGTTTCATATAAATCATTAGCATTAAATGATATGCCAGATGCAGATTTACCGTATGTTTCAGTAATGATAACTGAAAATGGTGCAACACCTGAAGAAATTGAAACAAAGATAACAAAAGAAGTAGAAGATGCGGTTCAACAGATTTCCGGAGTTCAAAGTTTAACTTCAACAATAAATTCTGGCTATTCTCAAACAACAATAGAATTTGACCTTGGGATAGATCCATCAACTGCGGCTCAAGAAGTTAGAGATAAAATTTCTGGAATAAGAGGAAATCTTCCAACAGATATTAATGATCCAATTGTTTCAAAGTTTGATATGTCAGCCAGTGCCATTGTATCAATAGCTGTTTATGGTACTGATGATAATCAGAAAGCATCTGATTTTGTAGATAATACGTTGAAAAATAAATTATATTCAGTATCTGGAGTAGGATCAATAAATGTATCAGGTGAAGATACAAGAGAAATTCATATAAAATTAGATAATGATAAAATGTTAAAATATGGTCTTACAGCAAGTGCTGTATTAAATAGCATTAAAACTGATAATACGGATCAATCTTCAGGAAAAGTCAGTGATGGAAATAATGAAATATCGATTACTACAACTAGTAAAATACAAAAAATAGAAGATTTCAAAAATATAGTAATAGAAAATGTTAAGGGTACAGAAGTAAGAGTAAAAGATGTAGCAACAGTTGAAGATGGAGTCGAGGAAAGAACTAGTCAAGCTTATTACAATGGAAATAAAGCAATTGGTATTGATGTAGTAAAACAGTCTGGTTCTAATACTGTTGAAGTAGCCAAAGGTGTTAAGAATGTAGTAGAAGAAGTAAAGCATTCATTACCAGAGGGATTAAGTATTGATATTGTCTCAGATAATTCTCAATCTATTGAGGATACAGTAGATGATGTTATGAAAACTATTTATGAAGGTTGTATTTTAGCTGTAATTATTGTATTTTTATTTTTACATGAATGGGAAAGTACAATTATAAGTGCCTTTTCTCTTTTAATTTCAGTTATAACTACTTTTATATGTCTAAAGCTTATGCATTTTACTTTAAACACAATGTCATTAATGTCCTTGTCACTTGCTGTTGGTCTTTTAATTGATGATGCTATAGTTGTAATAGAAAATATTATACGACATCTGCATATGGGTAAAAGGCCTTTTGAGGCAGCAAGGGATGCTACTTCAGAAATTGGTTTTGCAGTAATAGCTACAACTTCAGCAGTTATTGCAGTATTTTTACCATTAGCTATGATAAGTGGAATGATAGGAAAATACTTTATTGAATTCGCTTTGACAATTGTATTTAGTATGGCTGTTTCATTGTTTGTATCATTTACCCTTGTTCCAATGATGGCTTCTAAAATGCTAAAAATATCTGATGGGAAAAAGAGTACAATTATAGGAAGAGCTTTTGTTGTGTTTGATAAAAAGTTTGAATATGTTTCAGAAAAATATTCACATCTTTTAAGATTTCTTTTGACTAAACGAGTTGTTGTATTAATTGTATGTGGAGCTATGTTTTTCAGCAGTCTTTTACTTATAAAATCTTTAGGATTTAATATGTTACCAACAACAGATAAAGGGATTATAAATGTTAAGGCAGATTTCGACTCTGGAATTACTTTAGATAAAGCAATAGAAAAAACTAAAAAGATTGAAGAATGCATTGATAAATATCCAGAGGTAAAATATATGTATTCAACAGTAGAAAATAGTTCAGCATCAGTTTCAATTACCCTTGTAGATAAAAAAGAACGTAAAGATACCTCAAAAGTAATTGCACAGAAAATAAGTGATGATTTAAAATCACTATCAGGAATGGAAGTATATGCATCAGCATCATCTATGGGGGGATTTGGTTCTTCAAAAGATGTAACTTATAATATTGTTGGAGATGATAGAGAAAAAGTAATTACATTTGCTCAAAAGATAAAAGAAGAAATGGAAAATGATTCACAGGCAGCAGATGTTGGAATTAATGCGAAGACAGGTATTCCAGAAGTTAAAATGGTTGTTGATCGTGATAAAGCAGCAGACTTAGGAGTTAAAAGTTCAGATGTAGCAAGTACTCTTAATACATTTTTCAACTATTCTACTGTAAGTAAATATGATGGTGGAAAAGATAGATATGATGTTAAAGTAATGCTTAAGGATGATCAGCGTAAGAGTATAGAAGACCTTAATGGAATATATGTTTCAGGAACAAATAACAAACTGATCCCAGTAAATCAGGTAAGTAAAAAAGTTATTGGAAGAACATCTTCATCATTGCACAGATATAATAAACAGGCAGAAGTGTCTCTTTCATGTAATGTAAAAGGAAAAACAGCAGGAACTTTCCAAACAGAATATTTAAATAAAATAAAAAGTGAACTACCAGATGGAGTTTCACTATCTGTTGGAGGAATGAATGGTACAATGCAGAAAAGCTTAAGTAGCTTTGGATTATGTGCACTTTTATCAATTGTATTTTTATATTTGGTAATGGCAGCACAATTTGAAAGTTTTGTAGAGCCAATGGCAGTGATGTTTGCTCTCCCACTTTCAATGATAGGTGCAATAATAGCATTATTTATATGCAGAAGTGAATTAAGTATTATGGCTTTAATAGGGATTGTAATGCTTATGGGGCTTGTTGCTAAAAATGGTATATTACTTATTGATGCTGCAAAAGAGAGAATGGAAAATGGAATGAATAGAAATGAAGCTTTAGTAGAAGCCGGGTTTGTAAGACTTCGTCCAATTATTATGACAACTTTAGCAATGATTTTAGGTATGCTACCTACAGCAGTAGCTACAGGTGCTGGAACTGAAATGCGTAAACCAATGGCAGAAGCTGTAATTGGAGGACTAATCACTTCAACTATACTTACTTTATTTGTAGTTCCAATTGCGTACACATTACTTGATGGATTGAAAAGAAGAATTTTAAAGATATTTAGTAAAAACTTGAGCCCTAAAGATATTCATAAGGATTTAGAATTACAGGAAGAGTTAAAAAAATGATATTGAGGACAATCTTAAAATTAGGAAATGAGAAATAAAATATTATAAAGTTATTTTGATAAATAGCCTTTTACATATTATGTGAAGGGCTATTATCATATTTAAGTTTATAATAATATGGATGACAACTTCTATTAAAATATAATTTTTAATAAGTTTGACATCAAACTATTTGTGCTGTATGATTAGTTTGGCAAAAAACTAATTTATTAACACATACAAAGGAGAAATATGATGAATGTTTTAGAATCAATATATTCACGTAAGAGTATAAGAAAATTTAAAGATGAAACAGTTCCTAAAGAAGACATATTAAAAATGCTGTCAGCAGCTGCACAGGCACCTTCACCAAAGCACCAGCAAAATTGGAATTTTGTTGTACTTACTAACCGTGAAATAATAAATAAAATGGCTGAGATTGTAACAGAAAGCCATGAAAAAATAGGTGATCTTGCAAAAACTGAAAAAGAGAAAAAAATTCATATGAGTGTATTGAAGTATTATACGTGTTTTAAAAATGCACCAGTAGTAATAATGGTATATGGGTCTGAATATAAGATGATAGAGTATAAGATACTTAAAGAAAATAATGTATCTCAAGATATACTGGACATGCTATTATCGCCTCAATCAGCTGCACAAGGAATAGGTGCTTCTGTTGAAAACTTTATGTTAGCAGCAACAGAAATGGGATATGGAACTTGCTATATGACTGGACCAACTCATGCTAAGGATAAAATTGAAAAATTAATAGGTTTTAATAAACCTGAATATAATTTAATGTCTATGATCGCCTTAGGAGTTGCCCAAGATGAAACTCCAGCTAAACCTCCTCGTAAACCAATTGAAGATATAGTAACATTTATAGAATAAATGATTAGATGAAATAAAAATGTCTCAGAAATGAGACATTTTTATTTTTCAGATCTAAAGTTGGAATTAAGCTTTTTAAGTAATCTTAGAAATTCTTCTTTTTCTTCTTTTGTAAAATCTTTATAAGCTGTTTCTTTTACTTGATCTGAAATATGATTAAAAGTACTTTCAATTTCTCTAGCTTTTGGAGTTAAACTTATATATGTAATACGCTTATCTATAGGAGACTTTTCTTTTTGTATATATCCTAAATCTATAAGTTTATTTATTAATGGAGTAACTGTTGATTTATCTTTGCCAATTTTTTTTGCAATTTCTTTCATTGTAAGTTTTCTATCACTTTCATAAAGAGAAGTCAAAACGTTGCCATGTGTGGGAATTAACTCAGTTAGGTTATTTTCTTTCAATTTATTTTCAATAAATTTTATCATATTAGATTTTGTTCTGCTAATAAAATAAATAATATATTTATCGTTCATTTTAATCTCCAATCTAAATAAAAGTATAATTGTATCAAAATCTATAATATCATATTTAGATAAATTTTTTTTAGTTATTATTTATAAATATAAAATTATGAACTTTATATTATAAATATTTTAGTAGAATAGGAAATTAATGCAACATTTTTTTATCTGAATTGTATTACATATAGGAAGTAAAAATAAGAATATTAAGGGAAGTGTAAAAGTTATGAAAAAATTAATGATAGGATTATTAACAGTTGTAACAGTTACAGGAATGACAGTTCCTACATTTGCAGGTGATATATATAGTATTGATTCTAATTTGGAGCAAAGATTAGTATCAACTAACATGTCTAATGAATTAGGCAATAATGTGACTATAGGTGGTAAAAATATAAATATAGGTAATCTTAATATTTTAGTAAACAAAGGAAGGATTATGGTTCCATTAAAAGCTACAGCAAAAAGTTTAGGGTTTAAAGTAGCTATAAATAAAGATAATAAAAGTGCAAATTTAGACAATGCTGATATTAAAACACAAATTCAAATAGGAATTGATTTATATTATTATGAAAGTAGTAAAGCAATTGGAATGACAGCACCAGAAAAATTAGGGGCAGAACCTATATTAGTTGATAATAATATATATGTTCCAATAAAAATGTATAATATTCTTCTTAATGATTCTAATGCAGTGGGTAGTTTTTGGGCAAGAACAAATGATGGACAGTGGGTTTACGTTGATAAGGGAGAACTTGCTATAGGGTGGAAATTAATCCGTAATAAGTGGTATTTTATGAACAATAGTGGAATCATGGAAAATGGATGGATACAGACAAATGGAAATTGGTATTATCTATATGATAATGGAGAAATGGCAATTGATACTATCACACCAGATGGATATAAAGTAGATTTAAATGGAAAGTGGGACTTTGGGAAAAAAGTTTCAATTGATGAGATTAAAACAGGAATATCAAGTCCTATAGAAGAATTTAAAACTATAGAAGAAGCTCAGAATGTTCTTGATTTTAATGTTACATTTCCTAAAGAGATTCCATCACAATATGATATTGAATATATAAGCACTATTTCAAAAGAACTGTTTCAAATTTGTTATACTGATGGAAAAGATGAACTGTTATATAGAATGGGACAAGGTGTAAATAATATAAGTGGAGACTACAATAATTATAAGAATAATAATATTGTAGAGATAGATGATAAAAAGATCAAATTAAGTGGAAATGATGATTTTATAAAACTTGCAACTTGGAATGTAAATGATATGTCATATTCTATATCATCAAGTAATGGAATTAGCAAGGATGAAATGATTAATATAATTAAAAGTGTAAAATACGAAGGAAAATAATAAAACCCCACTATGATAATATATCTAATAAAGTGACTTATTTATATAACATATAATAAAAAGTTATAAATATATTAAAAGATGATTTTTATATTAATTAAGAATCATCTTTCTTAGATTGCACTGAGACTTGTAATCCTATGTTAACAATTACATTGTTCATAATGTCTAAAGCAGTTTAGTTAAAATAAATTAAAAATTGTAAGAAAACTATTGCATGATGGAAAAAAAAGTGATACAATGTAAACGTAGTCAAGAATGAAACATCAAATAAGAGTTTCCAATTAGATTACAAAAAATAAAAAAATTTAGCGTGTTACTGATTCGATCAGGCATAAGCTTCTGGAAATAAAAAATAATAAAATAATGTAATATTTATTTGTTATACACATGTTTTGCACAATTTTACAAGGTATTATAATCTTTTTTATGAGTTAATTTAGTGTACAGGTGTTGTGATGAAATTCTAATATTTATTTATTTTATTTTATTTCGGAACGCTTATGCTTTTTTGTGTTTGTAACAAATAAAAAAATAGGAGGTATAAAAATGGTAGGAATTATTCTTGCTAGTCATGGAGAATTCGCAAAAGGCATTTTGCAATCTGGTTCAATGATTTTTGGAGAACAGCAAAATGTAAAAGCTGTTACGTTAATGCCAAGTGAAGGACCTGATGACTTGAAAGCAAAATTGAAAGACGCAATTGCATCTTTTGACAATCAAGACGAAGTCTTATTCTTAGTTGATCTTTGGGGCGGTACACCATTCAACCAAGCTAATGCTCTATTTGAAGAACATAAAGACAAATGGGCAATTGTAGCTGGTCTGAATTTACCAATGCTTATTGAAGCTTATGGAGCACGTCTTTCAATGGAATCTGCACATGAAATTGCAGGGTATATCTTAAATTCAGCTAAAGAAGGAGTTAAGGTTAAGCCAGAAGAACTAGAACCAGCAGATACTGGTAAGACTTCTACGGCTTCTAATGCTCAATCTAATGCAGGTGCACCTGGATCATTTGAATACGTTTTAGCTCGTATTGACTCTCGTTTACTTCATGGTCAAGTAGCAACTGCATGGACAAAAACTGTGCAACCTACAAGAATTATTGTTGTGTCAGATGCAGTAGCTTACGATAAACTTCGTAAGAATTTAATTCAACAAGCAGCTCCTCCAGGAGTAAAAGCTCATGTTGTACCAGTTGATCACATGATTAAACTTGCAAAAGATGATAAGCACTTTGGTGGACAACGTGCAATGCTTCTTTTTGAAAATCCACATGATGTACTTAGAGCAATAGAGGGTGGAGTTCCTCTAAAGACAATAAATGTTGGTTCTATGGCTCACTCTATTGGAAAGGTTCAACCTAATAAGGTTCTTGCATTTGACCAAAAAGATATTGATACATTTGCAAAAATCAAGAAAGCCGGAATCACTTTTGACGTTCGTAAAGTGCCAAATGATTCAAAAGCAAATATGGACGAAATCTTAAAGAAAGCACAAGACGAATTAAATAAACAAAAATAATTTAATTATTTGAAAAAAAGGAGGATTATAATCATGACTTTAAATATGCTTCAAATTATATTAGTTATTGCTGTAGCATTTCTAGCTGGTATAGAAGGTATTTTGGATGAATTCCAATTCCATCAACCATTAGTTGCCTGCACATTGATAGGTTTGGTTACAGGTAATTTAGTACCATGTTTAATATTAGGTGGTACACTTCAATTAATTGCCTTAGGTTGGGCAAATATAGGTGCAGCAGTAGCACCTGATGCAGCATTAGCATCTGTTGCATCTGCAATAATTTTAGTACTTAGCGGACAAGGAGAAGCAGGAGTTTCTTCAGCAATAGCTATAGCTATTCCTCTAGCTGTTGCAGGATTATTATTAACAATTATTTGCCGTACAATAGCTACAGCATTCGTACATTTCATGGATGCAGCAGCTAAAGAAGGAAATTTAAGAGCTATTGAAATGTGGCAAGTTGCAGCTATTTGTTTACAAGGTATACGTATAGCAATTCCAGCAGGAATAATTTTAATAGTTGGTGAAGGTCCAATATCTTCATTACTTGCAGCAATGCCTCAATGGTTAACAAGTGGTTTAGCAATTGGTGGTGGAATGGTTGTAGCTGTTGGTTATGCAATGGTAATCAACATGATGGCTACAAAAGAAGTATGGCCATTCTTTGCAATAGGTTTCGTAGTAGCAACTATTTCACAAGTTACACTTATAGGACTTGGAGTAATAGGTGTAGCATTAGCTCTTATTTACTTAACACTTAGCAAGCAAGGTGGAACAGGTAATGGTGGAAGTTCAAATACAGGTGATCCTCTAGGGGACATCATTGATAGGTACTAAGAAAGGAGAGGAAGAAACATGGCAAAAGATTTAAAATTAACAAAAAAAGATCGTATTTCTGTTTGGTTCCGTTCATTTTTCCTTCAAGGTTCTTGGAACTATGAAAGAATGCAAAACGGTGGTTGGGCATTTGCAATGATTCCTGCCATCAAAAGATTATATAAAACTAAAGAGGAAAAAGCCGCAGCATTAAAACGTCATTTAGAGTTTTTTAACACTCATCCATATGTAGCTTCACCAGTTCTTGGTGTAACATTAGCATTAGAAGAAGAACGTGCAAATGGGGCACCAGTAGAAGATGCAACAATTCAAGGTGTTAAGATTGGTATGATGGGACCTTTAGCAGGTATCGGAGATCCAGTTTTCTGGTTCACTGTTAGACCAATCTTAGGAGCATTAGGAGCTTCACTTGCTTTAACTGGCAATATTCTTGGACCAATAATCTTCTTCTTTGCTTGGAATATTATTCGTATGGCATTTATGTGGTATACACAAGAATTTGGTTATAAAGCAGGTTCTCGTATTAGTGATGATTTATCAGGTGGTATATTACAAGACGTTACAAAGGGTGCATCTATTCTTGGTATGTTCATCCTAGGAGCATTAGTTAATAGATGGGTATCAGTTAGTTTCAAACCAGTAGTATCATCTGTTAAATTAAGCGAAGGTGCATTCATAGATTGGAGTAACCTTCCAGCTGGAGCAGAAGGTATTAAGCAAGCTTTAATGCAACAAGCATCAGGTATGTCATTAACTCCTGAAAAAGTTACAACATTACAAAGCAACTTAGATTCATTAATTCCTGGACTTGCAGGATTATTAGTTACATTACTTTGTATGTGGTTACTTAAAAAGAAAGTATCTCCAATTGCTATTATTCTTGGATTATTCGTAGTTGGTATTGTATTCCACTTAATTGGTTTAATGTAAGATTTTTAATTTAGCCTAGGCTGTTAGCCTGGGCTTTTGTTAACATAGATTAACTAAATTAGGCAAAAAGTTGTTATTGTACTTAATAAAATAACTTTTGAGATATGTATTACTTTTTAATCAACTTTTTAACAATTGATAGAAGTATATAAAAAATATATAATAAAAATAAATGTATGCATAGGTAGAAAAGAGGTGGATTAAATGGTTCAATCACTTAATACAAAAGTAGATCTTGTAATTGATGCAACAGCTTTTACTGGATTATCGGATTATGGAAAAATCATGATTGGTGACAAAGGATTTGAATTTTATAATTCTCGTGATCCTCATAAATTTGTCCAAATTCCTTGGGATGAGGTTGATTATGTCATAGCATCTGTATTGTTAAAGGGTAAGTGGATTCCAAGATATGCAATACAAACAAAGAAAAATGGTACTTATACTTTTGCCTCTAAAGACGCAAAAAAAGTACTTCGTGCTATTCGAAATTATGTTGATTCAGAACGTATGGTTTCTTCATTAAGTTTTTTAGATGTGGTTAAACGAGGAGTAAAGGCTATTATTAAGAAGAAGTAATCTGATTTTTATTAAGTAAAAAATTAAGGAATTTACTATTGGGTAGTGAGTTCCTTTTTTATTTGTAATTTTTTCTTTATTAAATAGCAAAAAATGAATGCTCTAGAATAATAAAATTCACAAATACTCAATTAAGAAATTGTGCAAAATTTCTAAGAGTAATTATATAAAGTAAAAATATAATAAAAATTTTAAATATCCGTAAGAAAAAAGTTAAAATTAAAAATAGATATTTAGTTAAGATTTAACTATAGAAAAATTAGGGAGTTGAATCTTATGAATATAATATTAAATAAGTTATTTGAACCAATAAACTTAAAAAGTGTAGTTAGAATCTTTTTAATAATACTAATGTCAATTGGTTTAATCAGTGGATTTACTATAAATGCAGCAATGTCTAAAGAAAAATCTGATGAGGTGCATGGAGAGATAGAGAATAATGATGATGTAAAAAACTTTATGGATAATTACTTTAATAAAAATATGGAAAAGTATTCTGTACCAGGAGCATCAGTTGTTGTGGTTAAGGATAATAAAGAAGTTTTTAAGATGGGATATGGATATAGTAATTTAGAATCTAAAAGTTTAGTAAATCCAGACGAAACCATGTTTCCAGCAGGTTCTGTAAGCAAGTTATTTACAGCAACAGCTATCTTGCAGTTATATGAAGAAGGAAAAATTGATTTGGACACAAATGTTAATGATTATATAAATCCATATAAAATTAGCAATATGTATAATGAACCTGTTACTTGCAGAAATCTATTAACACATTCAAGTGGACTTGATGAAGAAAGTGAACTAAATTTATCTACTACTGACGTTAATTCAATAAAATCACAGGAATATTATTTTAATAATCATCCTCTTAAGGTTATTACAGAGCCAAATACTATTTGTCGATATTCCAATATTGGATATAATCTTTTAGGCTATATAGTAGAAAAAGTTTCAGGTATCAGCTATGAAGAATATGTAGAAGAAAAAATATTAAAGCCTCTAAATATGAGCAATAGCCTAGTGCGATTAAAAAATAGTGATATTGCTAAGGGATATATGTATAACGATGAAAAGTATAGTGAATTACCTTTTTCATATCAATATACTTCAGGTTCATCGGGAATAATTACAACAGTTAAAGATATGGAAAATTTTATTATTGCAAATTTAAATGATGGAAAGTTTCAAAACAATAGTATTCTAAAACCTAAAACATTGAGTTTAATGCATGAAAAACAATTTTCTAATTCAGATGCTTTAGAAGGAATGGGATTTGGATTCATTAGAAGCTATAGAAATGGTCAGGAAATAATAAAACATGAAGGTGGTCTGCCATCAGGATACACAACTACATTATTTCTAATTCCAAAAGAAAACTTAGGAATATATGTTGCAACTAATTCATTAAGTGGACTTCCATTTGATTTTGAAGAAGAGTTTTTAAATTATTTTTATCCTCATAGTAATAATTTTAATATAGAAAAAATTAATAGTAGTAAAGATTATAGTAAATATGAAGGAATATATAGAAGTTATGATGGAATATCAAAAACTAATATTATGAAAATGGCTGTATTATTTGATGATGATATGGAAATTAAAGATAATAAGGATGGAACATTAACATTACATGAAACAACACAAAGTAAGGAAAGAATAACTACTAAACTTATGGAAATAGAAAATGGAGTATTTTTAAGGGAAGATGGAAAGGGAAAATTTACTTTTAAATTTGATAATTATGGAAAAGTAACATATGCTTTTAATGATATAAGTATTAATTCATTTGAAAAGTTAAAATTTTATGAGCAAAGCAAATTTATTATTTTATCTGTGGGAACTATAGTTATTATATTTATAATAAACATAATTTTATGTGTATTATCATTTATTAAAAGAAAAAATAGAGACGATAAAAAGTTAGAAAGAACTAAAATTATAGAAATTCTTAAATATGCAAATATAAGTATTGAAGTTTTTTATATTATAGGAGTGCTAGGAGTTATTATTTCAACATTAGAGATGTGCTTAAACAGTGAGTATAATTTAAGCTATTTGCTTTACTCTCTTTTAACTCTGTTAATTATAGCTACTATAATTGTTATTGTTAGTTTAGCTTTATCAATATATTCTTTAATAAGGAAAAAGGGCATTATAAGACAAAGACTCTATTATATGTTTTTAAATATGATGAATTTAGGGCTTATATGGTTTTTGTGCTATTTCAATTTTCTAGGGTATAAATTATTTTAAAATATTATATTAATTTAGTTGTATATAATAAGAGATGTACTATTTCATTATGCAGTCAAATACTGTAAAATATTACGTGAGATTGAAAAAATAGGGGATGATAATATTTTTAATGTGCTAATTATAGATGATGAAGTTGAAATAGTTGAACTTATGGAAGTATATTTAGTTAATGAAGGTTATAAAGTGTTTAAAGCATACAATGGAAATGATGGTATTAATATAGTAAATAAAGAAAAGATCGATCTTATTGTTTTAGATATAATGATGCCAGGTATAGACGGATTTCAAATATGTATGAAAATTAGAAAAGATTATAATATACCAATAATTATGATTAGTGCTAAAAGTCAAGATATGGACAAGATACAAGGTTTATCAGTTGGTGCAGATGACTATATGGTAAAGCCGTTTAATCCTATGGAATTTATTGCTAGAGTTAAATCTCAAATAAGAAGATATGTATATTTAAATGAAAAAAATGATTCAAATAATGATATTGATACTATCAAAGCCAAAGAGATTACAATAAATAGAAAGAATCACAAAGTGTGTAAATTAGGGAGAGAATTAAAATTAACACCAATAGAATATGATATTTTATTATTACTAGCAAATAATTTAGGTAATGTATTTAGCGCTGAACAAATATTTAAGGAAGTTTGGAAAGAAAAATATTTTGAAGGAAATAATACTGTTATGGTTCACATGTGGAGACTTAGGGAAAAAATTGAAGAAAATCCAAAAGAACCTGCTATAATAAAGACAGTATGGGGAGTTGGGTATAAGATTGAATAGTAAAAGTATAAAGTATAATATAATTATGAATCTTTTTCTTAGTGGAATACAAGGTTTTTTGGTTACCATAGTAATATTTATTTCAAGTTTAGGGTTATTACATATTCTATCTACAAAACTTTATGTAAGTTTTGCTAATATGTATAACAATGACAGAGAAGTTGAGATAATTTTAATGTTAATTATTTTTCTTATATTTATATTATCAGCATGTTTTATATTTATAAAAAAGATGAATAAGATTACATGTTATATTGAGGAAATTTCTGAAACATTAAATTTAGTAGCAACAGGCAATATGGATGCAACTGTTTCTATTAAAAGAAATGATGAACTTGGAGTTTTAGCAAGTAATGTAAATAAGATGGCTTATAATATAAATGAACTAATGAAAAAAGAAAGGGAATGGGAGAATCAAAAGAATAATTTAATTACTAACTTATCACATGATTTAAGGACTCCATTAACTTCGATTCTTGGTTTTTTAGATTTAATAGAAAAAAGTACTAATGATTATAAACAAATAAATCATTATTGCAATATTGCACTAGAAAAAGCTAAAAAATTAAAATATTCTATAGATCAGCTTTTTGAATTTACTAAAATAAATAATGCAGATTTGAAATTGAATAAATATGAAATAGGAGTAGAAGCTTTAATAGAACAAGTAACTATGGGATTTATACCAGAATTTGAAGACAATAATATGGAATATAAAATAATCTCGAAAAGCAAAGGATTAAAAATAAATGCAGATCCAATTTTACTGGGTAGAGCATTTGAAAATATAATAAGTAATAGTATTAAGTATGCTAATGAAGGGAAATATTTAAACATAATTATAGATAAAGAAAGTGATAACGCTATAATTAAGTTTATAAACTATGGAGACGAGATAAAGCAAGAAGATTTAGAAAATTTATTTAATAGATTTTATAGAATAGAAAAATCGTGCAATAGAGAAGAAGGTACTGGATTAGGTTTAGCAATTGTAAAAACATTAGTTGAATGTCATTCTGGAGAGATAAGTGTTACTAGTTCTAATGAAGAAACAGAATTTAAAATTAAGGTACCAATTTGTTAATATTTATTTTGCAAATAGTAAAGAAATAGGCAGATATCAAATTATATTGATGTCTGCCTATTTAAATTTATTGTTGTTTTATAAATGATAAAATTATAACTGTAGCTATAATACAAGTTGTTCCTATAAATTCATAAAAGGTAAATGGTACATTTAACCAAATAACAGATAAGAAAGTAGCTGATAATGGCTCAATACAACCAAGTATACTTGCTTCAGTTGGAACAAGATATTTTAAACTTTCTAGATAACAATAAAATGCTATAACAGTTCCAAAAATAATTACAAATATAAGTGAAAGTACAGATGAGAAAGACCAAGTTCCAACAAATTTAAATGGTGAGTGTATAAAGCTAAAAAATAATCCACCAATAAGCATACCCCATCCAACCACAGCTGTAGAGCTAAATTGCTTGAGAAGTGAAATTGGCTGTAATGTGTATATTGCAGAACAAATAGCAGAGGAAATTCCCCAAAAAAGCGCTAATTTAGACAAGCTTAATGAATGTATATTTCCCCTTGTAATTATAAAAAATGTACCTACCATAGCTAAAATTATTGCAAACATTTGTTTTAAAGTAGGCAGCTTTTTATTCTTTACAATTAAATAGCATGTAATTATTACAGGAGATAAATATTGCAATATAGTAGCAGTAGCAGCATTTCCATGGCTAATGGCTGCAAAGTAAGTATATTGAACACCTAGCATACCTAAAATACTAAATAAGAAAAGGCTAATGCGATTATTTTTTGACTTCCAAATTATTTTTATATCATTATCAGAAGATATATAGCCATAAAGTAAGAGAATAGTTCCAGATGATAGCAATCTAATAACAACAAGCCATTCTGGACTAAATCCTTTGTTTTGAAATAAGAACTGAGCAACTGTGCCAGAGATACCCCATAGCATAGTTCCTATAATAACTAAAAAAATTCCTTTAGTGCGTAAGTTTAAGTTCATATGTATTTTCTCCCCCTTAACATTGTGTAAGATAAAATTATTGATTTATCAATGCTAATCTGTAATAATTTTATTAATAATTTAAAGATTTAGCAATCAATATATTGATGTGAATTAAAACTATATTAGCGAGGAATTGAAAAATGCAAGTTAGTAAGATAGAAGTTGATCATAATCTACAAGAGATAAAAAAGCATGGTGCTAGTGATTTACCAATTGCAGTATACAATGATGACTTTAGTTTATTTGAAGAAGGATATATAAGATGGCATTGGCATAAGGAACTTCAAATTTCCTATGTATTGTCAGAAAAAATATGCTTTTATATTGATGGTAAAGAAATAGTACTTGAGCCTAAAAATGGTATTATGTTCAATGCAAATGTTTTACATCAAATAAAGCCATACAATAATAATTGTAGTATGTTTTCAATTGTATTTGACTCAGTATTTATTTCGCCTGATAATGATTCATTAATACGAAAAATTTATGTTGAACCAATTTTAAATAATTCAGATTTTAAGTTTATAATATTAAAAAATGAAGTAGAATGGCAGAAACAAATACTTGAATATTCCAAAGATATTAACCGAATATTCAAATTGAAAGAATATGGCCATGAATTAGAAATTAAAAATTACTTAAATTTAATTTGGTTAACATTAGTGAGAAATGCAGGAATAAATCATGAGAATAATAATGAAATTTCAAAATATGATGAAGATAGAGTGAAAATAGCATTAAAGTATATAAACAGTAATTATTCAAATAATATTTCATTAAGTGACATAGCTAAGGCAGCAAATATTAGCAGAAGTGAATGTTGTAGAAGTTTTAAGAGAGTTTTGAAAAATACACCATTTGAATATCTTATGGAATATAGGATATTAAAATCAAGTCATTATTTATGTAATACTGATAAATCTATAGCTAATATTGCAATTGATGTTGGTTTTAATGGGATAAGCTACTATGGAAAAATATTCAAGAAATATATGGGGTGTACTCCTTCTCAATATAGGGCTAGGTATAGGAAATAATAGGCTAAAAATAAAGCCTAAATAAAAATCAAAAAACTTCTTATTCATAATAATTGTATTCACACATTATTATGAATAAGAAGTTTCAATTATGTAAGTTATGTATCAAAAGCATTTACATAAAATTTATATATCATATGAAGATAAGCATTCTTTCAATTTAATTACTGATTTAGATATATTACTGCCAGATAACCTCATAGACTCATTACTTTTAGCTATATCTTCTAAATTTGAATTTAGAAGACTGGAACTTGTTAGAATTTCACCAATATCTATAGAATTATTACTAATCATATTTGATAAAGAAGTTGCTGAATCATTAATAGTTTTAATTTTATTAATTAATTCATTTATGAAAGCATTTTCTTCGTTTATATAAAAATTAATATCTTCAAAAGCATCACATGACATACTTATTAAATGTGAATGATCTTTTATATTTTCAACATTTTCTTTTGTCTTATCCATCATTTCTTTTACAGACATATCAACGTTAGTTGTAATATTGGAAATTGTTTTAACAAATGTTGTAGTAATATGAGCTAGATTTCCGATTTCTTCAGCTACTACAGAAAAGCCTTTTCCGTGTTCACCAGCTCTGGCTGCTTCAATATTTGCATTTAAAGACAATAAAGTAGTCTGCTTGGCAATATTATCTATAGAAGAAAGTACACTATTAACTTCAAGTGTAGAACTATTTACATCTACAACAATATCTTTAAGTGTATCAATAGATTCTGAAATATTATTCATTGCATTTTGAAGCTCCTGCATATCAGAAAATCCATTTTGTGACATATCTAAAATTAAATTAAATTTATCAGAAGCATCAGTATTAATTGATTTAGTATCAGAAAGTAAATTTGATAAGTTATTTGATAAAGATACGATTTGATTTATTGACTTGATCCAATCATCCATTGATAAGTTTATATTAGATATTGAACTTATTTGATTTTGACATATACTATTTAAAACATGGGAATTATTAATATTATTTTGTGATTCTAAAGATATTTCGTTAGAGATATTTTTTAGATTTAAAATCAAAGTTCTCATTGAGCAACGATGATAATCTAAACTTTTTGCTATATTAGAGAGTTCATCATTTCCTTTAACTTCTATTGGTGTTATTAAATCACCCATAGATAATTGCTTTATAGAGCTTTCTAAAGACCTTATTGGAAGAATTAAAAAAATAATTATTCTTCTTACTAAGATTATAGTAAAAAATATTAGTAGTATTAAAAAAGTAATATCTAGAAATTTTAATTTATTAATAGAGGACATAATATTTATGTTTAGACTATTATTTGATTGTAGTTGTAAAGATGATGAATTAACAAATATAGTGTTTATTATATAAATGTTAAATAGAAAGAAGCTGATCAGAGCCAAAATTAATGGAATAATTGAGGAATAGATAAGCTTGGTTTTTAAAGTTGAAAATCCTTTAGTCATAATTTAATTCACTATTATAAAAATTAAAATAAATATAATAGTGTAATTTCACTCCTTTATTTGTATATTTTACATAAAGTATACTATAAACAAAAAAACATATCAATAACAATTGATAATCAATATCGATATAAATAAAAATGATAACTAATAACTTGAGATATTGAAAATTATTTGCATTTATTCAAACCATGTGATAAAATGGTAACGAATTAGGAGTTAAAAAATTCCACAAGGAGGTTTTTAATATGCCATTAATGTTAGCAGAAAAAAATTGCGATTTATGTATCAAAAAAATTAAAGGTAATGATGAAACAAAGAAATTCCTTAATAATTTAGGGTTTATTGTTGGTGAAATGGTTAGTGTTGTTTCTGAAATGGGAGGAAGTGTAATAATAAAAGTTAAAGATACACGAGTGGCACTTAATAAGGAAATGGCTTTACGCATAGTCGTTTAATATAATACTATTATTATATAAGGAGATATAGGTTATGAAAACTTTAAAAGATGTAAAATGTGGACAAAGTGCAAAAGTTTTTAGGATTCAAGGTGAAGGACCAGTACGAAGACGTATTATGGATATGGGAATAACGAGAGGATGTGAAGTTTTTGTACGTAAAGTTGCACCATTAGGGGATCCTATTGAGGTAACTGTAAGAGGTTATGAATTATCACTTCGTAAAGCAGATGCTGAAATGATAGTGATGGCATAATTTTTTTTAAATTATTAATGATAATGATATTCAATAATTTATGAAAAGTATGCTTATTTAAAAGGTGTTTTCAAATAATGAAAATACTAATTGAGTAAAAAATAAGGGGGAAGACAAATGTCAATTAAAATAGGTCTTGCAGGTAATCCAAACTGTGGTAAGACAACAATGTTTAATGAGTTAACAGGGTCAACACAATATGTTGGTAACTGGCCTGGTGTTACTGTTGAAAAGAAAGGTGGAAAATTAAAAGGTCATAAAGATGTTGAGATTGTAGACCTTCCAGGAGTATATTCTTTATCACCATATACACTAGAAGAAGTTGTAACACGTAATTTTATGATTGATGATAAACCAGATGCCATAATCAATATAGTAGATGCATCGAATATAGAAAGAAATTTATATTTGACAACACAGATACTTGAACTTGGCATACCAACAGTTGTAGCTCTAAATATGATTGATATTGTTGAAAAAAATGGAGATAAAATTGATTTAAATAAATTATCAAAGTTATTAGGATGCCCTGTTGTTGAAACATCAGCATTAAAAGGTAAGGGAATAAAGGAAGCAGCAGCTAAGGCGGTAGAGCTTGCTAAAAGAAAAGAAAAAGTTTATTTTGAAGTTCCATACTCAAAAGAATGTAATGATGCAATTTTAGAAATTGAAGGATTTGCAAAAAATAACATCAATCAAGATGGAATTGAGCCTAGATACATTGCTGTAAAGTTATTTGAACGTGATGAAAAAATAATAGAAAAATTAAGATTAAATAAAGATAGCTTAAATACATTAGAAAAGATAATTAAAAATTGTGAAGATGCTGTTGAAGATGATAGCGAAAGTATAATAACTTCAGATAGATACGAATTTATTGGCGATATTGTTTCAAAGACAGTTAAAAAAGGAAGCACTTCACATGAAACAACATCAGATAAGATTGATAAGATAGTAACAAATAGATTTTTAGCTCTTCCTATTTTTGCAGCTATAATGTGGGCAGTGTATTATATTGCAGTAAGCTCAGTGGGAACAATTATTACAGATTGGACAAACGATACATTATTTGGTGAAATAATTGCAGGTAATTTAGGTGGTCTGCTTGAAAGCTTAAACGTAGCAGATTGGTTGTATGGACTTATAATTGATGGATTAGTAGGAGGAATTGGAGCTGTACTTGGATTCGTTCCTCAAATAATGCTTTTATTTTTACTTCTTTCAATTCTTGAAGACTGTGGATATATGGCAAGAGTTGCGTTTATTATGGATAGAATCTTTAGAAAGTTTGGTTTGTCTGGTAAGTCATTTATACCTATGCTTATAAGTTCAGGATGCGGAGTTCCAGGAATTATGGCAACTCGTACAATGGAAAATGACAGAGATAGAAAAATGACAATAATGCTTACAACTTTTATACCATGTGGAGCTAAATTGCCAATTATTGCTCTATTTGCAGGTGCTTTATTTGGTGGAGCATCATGGGTTGCTCCTTCAGTGTATTTCTTAGGAATTGCAATGATAATTTTATGTGGAATAATATTAAAGCAAACAAAATTATTTAAAGGTGAACCAGCTCCATTTGTTATGGAGTTACCTCAATACCATATTCCAAGTTTAAAAAATGTATTATTCCATATGTGGGATAGAGCAAAAGCCTTTATAATAAAAGCTGGTACAGTAATCTTTGTGGCATGTGGTGTTATATGGTTCTTAAGTTCATTTGATTTTACTCTACAAATGGTTGATACAAGTGAAAGTATGTTAGCATCTATTGGAAATGTCTTTGCACCAATATTTGCACCACTTGGATTTGGTAACTGGCAGAGTGCAGTAGCCTCTATAACTGGATTTGTAGCTAAAGAAAATGTTGTTGGTACATTTGGGGTATTATTTGGAATAGCTGAAGCAGCAGAAGATGATCCAACTCTTATGCAAAATGTTGCAAGCTTATTCACAGTAGCAAGTGCGTATGCATTTATTGCATTTAATATGCTTAATGCTCCATGCTTTGCAGCTATTGGTGCAATAAGAAGAGAAATGGGATCATGGAAGTGGACATGGATCACTTTAGTATTCCAGACAGGGACAGCATATCTTGTAGCTTTAGTAATAAATCAAGTTGGAAGTTTCATTGGAGGATATGGAAGTTTAACTGGAGCCATTATATCAGTTATGGTGGTAATATGCGTAATTGCAGTTGTTCTAATTGCTTCAAGAACTTCAAATTCAGAAAAAGATAAGGGGCAATTAAGTTACAGTAGATAGTTTTTTACACAACTTATAAAATAATTTGAATAAATTAAGTAAAATTAGATAGAATAAATTAATGATAACAAACCTAATAAAACATAAGTAATTAACCAAAGAATACCCAAAAGAAGATTTGATTAAATTATTGAAAATCTTTATTTGGGTATTCATTATAGCTTTAAAGTAAAGATTATATTTAAAATAAGAATGTTTAATATATATATATATAATTTGATTATAGATGGGGAGGATGATAGATATGTCAACTATAATAATAGGAACATTAGTTATAGGAAGTATGATTTATGTTGTTTTCAGACAAATAAAAAGTGCTAGAAAAGGTGAAAGTTCTTGTGGATGTGGCTGTAGTGGATGCTCTAAATCGAAGTCATGTCATGGGATAAAAATAGAAAAATAATTATTTAAGTAATATAGATTAAATTTATTAAAAGAGCTTTTTTAAGCTCTTTTAATTTTTTACTCTCATATGTTTTATAAATTTAAAAAGTAATATAATTATTTCCATGTGTGATTTATAAGATATTAAAATCTTTTCTAAATGTAAGGCTAAGAAGTGTACATCATATAAAAATAAAGTAATTACAGTCTTGAGAATATTTGTATTTTAAAAGTTAAGATATTTTTTTGTTTAAACCTTTACAAAAAAGTGTTGACATAAAAATGGACGTGTCATATAATTAACTTAACCGATAAAGTAAACCGGTTAAATAGGAGAGGTGAAAGATATGAGCAAGGTTTGTATAATTGGAAGTATTAATATGGACATGATAGTTTCAGTAGATGAAATGCCACAAGTTGGTGAAACAATCATTAGTGAAAACTTCAAGCTAGCACATGGAGGAAAAGGTGCTAATCAAGCAGTTGCAGCAAAAAGAATGGGTAATGAAGTTCATATGATAAGTAAGATTGGTAAAGATGCATATGGATATGAAATATTAGAAAGTTTAAAAAACGAAAACATAGATGTAAGTAAAGTTTTTCAAGATAAATGTAAGCCAACAGGTACAGCTATAATTACAGTAAATAAAGATGGGAATAATTCAATAATTGTTATACCTGGAGCTAACATGGCGATAGATAAATATGAGATTGAATCATGTAAAGATATAATAATAAATAGTGATATTGTAGTAGCACAATTTGAAACAACATTAGATGCAACAATAGAAGCATTTAAAATAGCAAAAGAAAATGATGTAATTACAATTTTAAATCCAGCACCAGCAAATAAAATACCTGATGAGTTACTTAAATATACGGATATTATAATTCCTAATGAAACTGAAGCAGCAACATTAACTGGAATTGAAGTGACTAATTTAGAAGATGCAGAAAAAGCGGCAAAGTCATTTTTAAGTAAAGGTGTTAAATACTCAATAATAACATTAGGTGAAAAGGGAGCAGCATTAGTAAGTAACGAAAGATCTGTAATAGTACCAGCTTATAAAGTAAAGGCTGTAGATACAACAGCAGCAGGAGATTCATTTATTGGAGCTTTATCAGCAAAGTTAGATAAGAAAAATGTAAACTTTGATACTTTAATAGAAGCAGTTAAATTTGGAAATAAAGTTTCATCAATAGTAGTTCAAAAAGAAGGGGCACAACCTTCAATACCATTCATAAATGATATAGAAAATATTTAGAAGAAGGAGAAAATAAATGAAGAAAATAGGTATTTTAAACGGTGAGATTTCTGAAATAATATGTAAAATGGGACATACAGATCTTTTAGCTATAGGTGATTGTGGTCTTCCAATACCAGATGAAACTAGGAGAATTGATTTAGCCTTAGCAAAGGATATTCCAACATTTATAGATACATTAAAAACAGTATTAATAGAATTTGAAGCAGAAGAAATTATATTAGCAGAAGAGATAAAAGAACAAAATCCTAAAATTTTAGAAGAAGTATATGAAATATTCAAGGAAGTTAAGATTACATTTATAACTCATGAGGAACTAAAATTAATGACTAAAGAATGTAAAGCTGTAATAAGAACGGGAGAACAGACTCCGTATGCAAATATAATTCTTAAATCAGGAGTGATTTTTTAAGGAGGAAGCGTAAATGAAAAATAAAGTTCCTTTTCTTGAAATGAAAGGTATAACAAAAAGTTTCCCAGGCGTAAAAGCACTTGATAATATTAATTTAAGTGTTTATAGGGGGGAGGTTCTTGCACTTATGGGTGAAAATGGTGCAGGAAAATCTACTCTTATGAAAATTCTAAGCGGAGTATATATTAAAGACGAAGGAAAGATTCTCATTGAAGGATCAGAAGTAGATATTAAGAACGTAAAGAATGCTGAAAAACTAGGCATATCAATAATGCATCAGGAATTAAGCGTTCTGCCTAATTTGACAGTTACTGAAAACGTATTCTTGGGTAATGAACAGTATGACAAAGTAACTAAAAAATTAAATAGAAAAGCTATGAATGAAAAATGTAGAGAACTTTTAGCACAGATAGGAAGTACTGTAAATCCTGAAGATTATGTAAGAGACATAAGTATTGGTGATATGCAGATGCTTGAAATAGTTAAAGCTGTTTCTAAAAATTCTAATGTTATAGTTATGGATGAACCTACTACAGCTCTTACAGATACTGAGACAGAAAAATTATTCGAAGTTATTGAAAGACTTAAAAAGCAAAATATTGCAATAATTTATATTTCACATAGACTTGATGAAATATTTGCAATTTGTGACAGAATAAATGTATTAAGAGATGGAAAGTATGTGGGTGAAGAAAACGTTTGCGATATAACTAAAGATGATTTAATAACAATGATGGTTGGAAGAAAGATGGAGGATCAGTATCCATATGTAATACCAAAGAATATAAAGCCATTATTAAAATTGAAAGATATCTGCTTAGATGGAGTCCTTAAGAATGTTAATTTAGAAGTCAGAGCTGGTGAAATTCTTGGGATTGCAGGTCTTATGGGAGCAGGAAGATCAGAAACAGCAAAAGTTATTTTCGGTGAATATAGAAAAACTTCGGGAACAATAGAAATTGAAGGTAAAGAAGTAGATATAAGATGCCCAAAAGATGCAATTAACAGTGGAATAGCATATTTATCTGAAGATAGAAAAAAAGAAGGGCTTATATTACCTCTATCAGTTAAAGATAATATGACATTAGTATCATTAGATCAGCTTGAAAATAAAACTATGTGTATTAATAAATCTAGAGAAAATGAAATTGTTGATGAATATATAAAGAAACTATCAATAAAGACACCAACAAGAAATCAACTTATAAAAAACTTAAGTGGTGGAAATCAGCAAAAGGTTATTATAGCAAAATGGCTATTACAGTCTCCAAAGGTTCTTATTATTGATGAACCTACAAAAGGAATCGATGTTGGAGCTAAAAAAGAAATATATGATGTGTTAAATGATTTAAAAGCAATGGGAAAAGCAGTTATCATGATTTCATCAGATATGCCAGAAGTAATGGGCATATCAGACAGAGTAGTTGTAATGCATGAAGGTGAAATATCAGGTGAACTTGGAAGAAACGAAGTGAGTCAGGAAAGAATAATGAAATTAGCGGTTGGAGAACAGAACGCTTAAAAAGGTAGGGAGATGGAGAAATGACTAGTAAACTTAAAGAGAACTTATTTAAAAATAAATCTATATTTGGATTAATTGGATTATGTATAGTTATAAGTATAATATCACCTAGGTTTTTATCAGTAGCAAATTTGAGAAATGTATTTACTCAAATTTCAGTTAATGCAGTTATCGCAATGGGTATGACATTTGTAATTTTAACAGGTGGTATTGATTTATCAGTTGGTTCAATAGTAGCTATATCAGGTGCGTTATCAGCAGCATTAATAAAATCAACAGGAAGTATATGGATTGGTTTATTATCAGCAGTTCTAATTGGTGCAGTTGTAGGTTTAATTAATGGTTTAGTTATTTCAAAAGGAAAGTTGCAAGCTTTTATAGCAACTTTAGCGACTCAAACAATTTTTAGAGGAATTACGTATGTTTTCACAGGAGGGAATCCTATATCAGGATTGACAGATGAGTTAATTATACTAGCTAATAGCAGAATTCTTGGAATTCCGGTCTTAGTTATAGTAACAATAATAGTATTAATAATTTGTGCATATTTATTAAATCAAACTAAGTATGGAAGATACATTTATGCAGTAGGTGGAAATGAAGATTCATCTAGACTTTCTGGTATAAATGTAGATAAAATTAAGATTCTTGTATACGTTATCTCGGGTATAGCATCAGGTATAGCAGGTGCAATAGTGATGAGTAGAATTGGATCAGCAGCTCCAACAGCAGGAAATGGATATGAATTAGATGCAATTGCTGCAATAGTAATCGGTGGAACTAATTTAAATGGTGGAGAAGGTTCAATCTGGGGTACAGTAATTGGTATCTTAATAATAGGTGTTTTAAGTAATGGTTTAAATCTTATGGATGTATCAGCATTTTATCAAACAATAGTAAAAGGGTTAGTAATATTATTTGCAGTATTAATTGATAAGAAAAGAGCTAAGTAATAGCATATTATTTGATAAGCTTTGAAAGATATTTGATAATCTAATAAAAAATTAATTAAGTAACAAGTTCAATTTCTATTACAAAATATTATGAAAAATAAATGAGGATAAGGTGGAGGAGATATTATGAAAAAAGTATTTAAATTTTTATCAGTGGGGTTAATTGCAGGGATAATGACAGGAACATTTGCAGGATGTGGTTCAGCTGGAGGCAATACAAATAAAATTGGTATGGTTGTTTCTACATTAGATAATCCATTTTTCGTAAATTTAAAAGCCGGTGCAGAAGATAAAGCTAAGGAACTTGGATATGAATTAATAGTTGTAGACTCACAAAATGATTCATCTAAAGAATTATCAAATGTAGAAGATTTATTACAAAAGGGTGTAAGTGCTTTAATTATAAACCCTGTTGATAGTGATGCAGCTAAAAGTTCTGTTATTAAGGCTAACAGTGAAGAAGTTCCAGTAATAACTGTGGATAGACAGGCAAATGGAGGAGAAGTTAAAACTCATATAGCATCTGATAATATTAAAGGTGGAGAAATGGCAGCAGAATATATAAAAGAGAAACTTGGAGGAGTAGGAATTATAGCTGAACTTCAAGGTACACCAGGTGCTTCTGCAACACGTGACAGAGGAACAGGATTCCATAATATTGTTGATGCTGATAGCAATTTAAATGTAGTATCATCTCAACCAGCAGATTTTGATAGACAAAAGGGTCTTACTGTAACAGAAAATATGATTCAATCTAATCACAACATACAAGCAATATTTGCACATAATGATGAAATGGCTCTAGGCGCTGTTAAAGCATTAAATTCAGGTGGCCTTAAAGACTGCATCGTTGTTGGTTTTGATGGTGGAGAAGATGCAATAAATGCTGTTGACTCTGGTGAATTATCAGCAACAATTGCTCAACAGCCAGATTTAATGGGTGGTATGGCTGTAGAATCTGCTAAAAAGATAAATGAAGGCGAAAGTGTTGAAAAAGAAATAAGTGCAGAATTAAAACTATATACTGGAAAATAATATTTTTACAAATATAAACCAATATAATAAGTTAAGAAAGAGGTATTAAAAATGAAATTTTTTTTAGATACAGCAAATGTTGAATATATTAAAGAAGTAAATGAAATGGGAGTAGTCTGTGGAGTGACAACAAATCCATCTTTAGTTGCAAAAGAAGGAAGAGACTTTAATGAAGTTATTAAGGAAATAACAGGAATTGTTGATGGACCAATTAGTGGTGAAGTAGTAAGTGAAGATGCACAAGGAATGATAAAAGAAGGAAGAGAAATTGCAGCTATTCATAAAAATATGATAGTAAAAATTCCAATGACAGCAGAAGGTCTTAAAGCTACAAAAGTTTTATCAAAAGAAGGAATAAAAACAAATGTAACATTAATATTCTCAGCAACTCAAGCCTTACTTGCAGCAAATGCAGGAGCAACTTATGTAAGTCCATTCCTTGGAAGAGTAGATGATATATCAATGGTAGGTATGGATTTAGTAAGTGATATCGCAGAGATATTTGAAATTCATGGAATAGAAACAGAAATAATAGCAGCAAGTGTAAGAAATCCAATTCATGTAATTGATGCTGCAAAAGCTGGAGCAGATATTGCAACAATTCCATATGAATTAGTAATGCAAATGTTAAAGCACCCATTAACTGATCAAGGGTTGGATAAATTCAAAGCAGATTGGGAATCAGCATTTGGAAAATAATAAATAATTAGAGATAAACAATTGTCAATGAAAATAAAGAATCATTGGCAATTGTACTTTATAAGAAAAGTTAAAAAATAGTAAGTAAAATAATGAATAAATTTGCAAAATGATTAAGATTTTAAGTGGAAAACATTTGAATTACAGCAGTAAGTGGAGGATATAAAAATGAGTAGAGATTTAGATATAAAATGTATTAATGCAATAAGAGTTTTATCGGCAGATGCTATACAAAAAGCAAATTCGGGTCATCCAGGATTACCACTTGGATCAGCTTCAATGGCATTTACTTTATGGTCAAAAATGAATCATAATGGAAAAAATCCAGAGTGGGATAACAGAGATAGATTCATTTTATCAGCAGGCCATGGTTCAATGCTTGAATATTCATTATTACATTTATTTGGATATGGAATAAGTATTGAAGACATAAAGAATTTCAGACAGACAGGTAGTTTAACACCAGGTCATCCAGAGTATGGCCATACAAAAGGTGTTGAAATAACAACAGGACCACTTGGACAAGGAATATGTAATGCAGTAGGTATGGCTATTGCGGAATCATATCTTGCAAATAAGTTCAATAAAGAAAAATATGATATAGTTAATCACTATACGTATTCAATTGTTGGTGATGGATGTCTTATGGAAGGTATTTCAGGGGAAGCTTCATCACTTGCAGGAACATTAGGACTTGGAAAATTAATAGTTTTATATGATTCAAATAATATTTCAATTGAAGGAAGTACTGATATTGCATTTAGAGAAGATGTTGCGAAAAGATATGAAGCATATAATTGGCAGGTGATAAAAGTTGAAGATGGAAATGATCTTGATGCTATTTCAAATGCTATCGAAGAAGGTAAAAAGGAATTAAAAAGACCAACAATTATTATAGTTAAGAATCAAATTGGTTTTGGATGTCCTGCAAAACAAGGTAAAGCTTCAGCACATGGTGAACCACTAGGTGAAGAGAACATAAGAGCAATGAAAGAAAACTTAGGATGGAAGCTAGAACCAGCATTTTATGTACCAGATGAAGTTTATGAAAATATGAACGAGTATATCAATGATGGTATAGAAAAAGAAAATAATTGGAATCAGCTATTTAAAAACTATGCTGTTGAATATCCAGAATTAGCAAAAGAGTATGCTGAATGGATGAGTGGTAAAATTGACAAAAATGCATTAGACAGTGATGATTTTTGGGCTGTAGATGAAAAACCTATGGCAACAAGACAGTCATCAGGAAATGTTATAAATAAATTATCTAAGATAATACCAAATTTAATTGGAGGTTCAGCAGATTTAGCGCCTTCAAATAAGACTCATATGAATTGTAGAGGAGATTTTTCAGCAGAAGACAGAAGTGGATCAAACATGCATTTTGGAGTTAGAGAACATGCAATGGCTGCAATTGTAAATGGTATGAGTGCCCATGGTGGATTAATAACATATTGTGCAACATTCTTTGTATTTAGTGATTATATGAAGGGTGCAATGAGATTATCTTCACTTATGAATCTTCCAGTATCATATGTGTTAACACATGATAGTATTGGTGTAGGGGAAGATGGACCTACACATCAGCCTATAGAACAATTGGCAGCTCTTAGAAGTATGCCAAATATGACTGTGTTCAGACCAGCAGATTCAAAAGAAACTGTAGCAGCATGGTATTATGCAGTAACAAATGGACACACACCAACAAGCTTAGTATTAACAAGACAAAATTTACCTGTATATGATGGCTGTCCAAAGAGAGCTTTAAAGGGTGGGTATATAATTAAAGACTCTAAAAAAGAAACACCAGATGTAATTCTTATAGCATCAGGTTCTGAAGTTGAATTAATATATAAGGCAGCTGATGAACTTTTAGAAAATGGAATAGAAGCAAGAGTTGTAAGCATGCCTTCATTTGAGTTATTTGATGCTCAGGATAAGGAATATAAGGAAACAGTTCTTCCAAATAAAGTGCGAGCAAGAATTGCAGTTGAAGCATTATCATCATTCGGATGGCATAAATATGTAGGTTTAGATGGTGAGGTAATCTCATTAGATACTTTTGGAGCATCTGGTAATTCAGAAACATTATTTAAGAAATTTGGTTTTACTTCTAAAAATATTGTTGAAAAAGCAATGGAAATAGTAAATAATTAATTATACAAATAATAATAGATAGTTTGGTTTAAAACTATCTATTATTGTATATATGTTCTAAAAATTTACCATATAAAAATTATTAGTTAAAGTAATTTTTAATGAAATTTATAAATAGGACTTATATATTAAATGTAACATTAGAGAAGTTAGTACTTAAGAATGAGGTAGATGAATGGCAAAAATTACTATGAAGGACATTGCAGAAAGAGTAGGGGTATCAAAAACAACTGTATCAATGGTTATTAACAAAAAAGATGGAAGTATAAGTGAAGAAACAAAACAGAAAATATATGATGTTATAAAAGAGACTGGGTATATACCTAATAATATTGCAAGAGGTTTAAATACTATGAAATCTGGAACTATTGCAATAATTGTGCCAGATATATCAAATCCATTTTTCTCAGAATTATCTAGAGCTGTTGAAGATACTGCTAATAAATTGGGATATAATGTATTATTATGCAATTCAGATAATAATACAAAAAAAGAACAAAAATATGTGGAACTATTGATAAGTAAGCTTATAGATGGAACCATATTAATACCAGGAAATAAGAGTGAAGATAGTGCAAGAATATTAAAAGCTAATGGTATTCCTTTTGTATTTGTAGATAGATGTATCGATGGATTTGAAGGATATCCAGGTATATACTTCAATAATAAAGAAGGAGTAAAAGTTGGTATAGAATATCTATACAATAAGGGAAAAAGAAAGATAGCATTTGTTTCTGGTCCAGTTGAAATAAATATTAATAGGCAGAGACTTGAAGGATATAAAAAGATAATGAAACAATATGAAATTTTCAATGAAAATTTAATTTTTGAAGGTAAATTTTCATTAGAAGGTGGAATAGATATAACTAATACCATTCTTGATAGTAATGAAGAAATTGACAGCATTTTTTACTGTAATGATGTAATGGCTATAGGTGGCATGAAAGCCCTTAAGAGAAGGGGATACGATATACCAAATGATATTTCTATAATGGGGTTTGATGGAATAAAATTATCTAAAATGATAGAGCCAGAATTAACAACTGTTCAGCAGCCAATATATGAAATGGGAGAAAAAGCTTGTAAATTGATAATAAAGCTTATTGATTCAGAATCTAATAAAGATAAAAGTGTATATTTTGAGCCTGAAATTGTTGTTGGTGGTACAGTATAGAAGTAAGAATAATTATAGACATAAAAAATGTAAGTAGGATGAACTCTGCTTACATTTTTTATTATATCTATTATATTACTCATACAAAACTACTGTATGAGTATCAACACTTTTTTTTACATCTATTACTCTTTGATTAGTACTCCCCTTATATTTGAGAGTTATATCTTTTAAATTTTCTTCAAACTTTCCATCGATGATAACATCAATAAATGGAAGTACTTTTGACTTAAGATCATCTTTAAGAATTTCTTCAAATAGATACCCTGTCCAAAGCCATATACTTTTAGTTGCAGCGAATGTCTTTCTGTATTCTTGCAAAAGTGGAAGTATTCCATCAACATTGTCAAGGGGATCTCCCCCTAAAAGTGACAGACCAGCAATATATTTATTTTTGCTTTTTTCAATAATATATTTCTGTGTTTCTAAAGTAAAAGGCTCTCCATTTTTAAAATTCCATGTTTCAGGTTGAAAACAACCTTTGCAGTGATGAGTACAGCCAGAAGTAAATAGACTTAATCTTAATCCTGGACCATTTGCAACATCATTAAATTTAATTTTTGAATAATACATGTTATTTACTCCTTATTTAATATTAAAAAAATTAGAATAGGCAAAAAGTAAGAGTTATTTAAATAATAATTTACTCTTACTTTATACCTATTACTCAATTAGTATTTTGAATTAAATTTTATAGTTGAGTTATTTTATAAGTGAAGTACTCTTTCCTTGATTTCTGCTGTACGCCCTTTACTCCAGTAAGATGAGCCTATATATCCACAAGTTCTTCTCATTACCTGCATTTCACTTTCATCCCTGTTACCACAATTAGGGCAGTACCAGTTTAAATTTTCATCATTTTGGATTTCTCCAGTATATCCGCATTTATAACATAAATCTGGCTTTGTATTAATTTCAGCATATTGCACATTATGATAAATGAAGTTTATTATTGATTTAACAGCATCTAAATTATTACTTAAATTAGGAACTTCTACGTAAGATATACATCCACCACTACTTATTGCATGGAATTGGCTTTCAAATTCAAGTTTTTCAAAGGCATCAATTGGTTCTGTAACATGAACATGGTAGCTATTAGTATAGTACATTTTATCAGTTACATTTTCAATCTTTCCATATCTTGCTGTATCAAGTCTACAGAACCTATATATAAGATTTTCAGCAGGAGTTCCGTAAAGACCGAAGCCTAAGTTATATTCCTTTTTCCAATTATCACATTTTTTCTTCATGAAATTCATTACTTCAAGAGCAAATTTTTCACCTTCTTTAGTAGTATGGCTTACACCGAGCATAGCATAGGTAAGTTCACATATACCAACATATCCTAAAGATAACGTTGAATAATTATTCTTAAGAAGTTCATCAATTACTTCACCTTTTTTTAGTCTTCCAAGTGCACCAAACTGCCAGTGTATAGGACTTACATCAGATTTTGTTCCAAGAAGTAGTTTATGCCTACACAGTAATGCTTCTTTACATAATTCTAATCTTTCATTTAATAGTGACCAGAATAAATCCATATCTTTGTTTGCTATTATACCAATTTGAGGTAGATTAAGGCTTATAACACCTTGATTGAATCTTCCATACCATTTGTAGTCTCCGTTTTCATCTTTATAAGGTGAAAGATGAGAACGACAACCCATTGGAGGGAAGTTACATCCTTCATAATTTTGACGCATTATTTTTGCAGATTGATAATCAGGAACAAGTCTTTTTACATTACATTCTGCACAAAGTTCTGTTATATAATCATATTTACCACCTTCTAAGCAATTATGCTCATCAAGTACATAAATAAGTTTAGGGAAAGTTTCTCCAATTTCCTGTCCTCTGTAATTTTTCATTCCTTCAAGACGTTGCTTTATCATTTCTTCACATATAAGCGCTTGTTCACGTTCAAATTCATCACCTTCGATGATTTCAAGATATACAGTTGCAAATGGACTTTGTCCGTTAGTTGTCTGAAGTGTTGAAAGTTGATATCTTACAGTCTGTACACCACTTTTAAGTTCTTCCATCATCCTTTCCGTAGCAAGGTCATAAGCTAAATCTTTATCACACTTTTCAAGGTACTTTTTGTGATATTTATCAAAGCTTACTCTTAAAAATGGAGCTAAGTGTTTTATAGTTATACTTTGACCACCATATTGATTTGACGAAACTTGTGCCATGATTTGAGTAGCCACTGTACATGCAGTACTGAAACTTTTTGGTGTTTCAACAAGCTTGTCATTGATTACAGTTCCATTTTCAAACATATCTTCTAAATTGATAAGACAACAATTGTGTATGTTTTGTATTGCATAATCCATATCATGATAATGAAGTATCCCTTCATCATGCGCTTGAACAATATTTGTAGGCAATAATTTACGTCTCGCTATATCTTTGCTTACTTCTCCTGCAATTAGATCTCTTTGAGTTGCAGCAATATTTCCATCTTTATTTGAATTTTCTTTTAATACATCTTCATTAGTACTGTTTAGGAGACTTATTATGCCTTCGTCAGTGGTATTTTTATGTCTTTTGAATTCTTGAACAGCTCTGTAGCCTTCATAGGCTTTTGCAACACCTTCAAAACCATTTTTAACTAATTCGTAATAAACTAAATTTTCAACTTGTTCAACTGTTGGTGGTGTCTTTTCATTTACGAAGACATTATATATATTTATAGATATTTCATCTGCAATATTTTCGTTTATATTTCCTATGCCAAACTTCATAGATTTTAAAATAGCATTTTTAATTTTATCAGGATTAAAATCCTCTACACTTTTGTCTCGTTTAATAATAAGCATTATTTTTTCTCCTTAAGTTTAATAGTATTTTATTTATATACTTATAGAAAGTTAATTGCATTTCACAATATAAAATCATATCATAAATTCTAATTAATTGTCATGTATTATATTATATCTAAATTAAAAATATTTTTATATCCTAAAAGTATAAAATAGTAAAATTATGTACTATAATGTTGTTAAATAGGAATATATGAACTTAAAAGTATATTTTAGTAAAATATGATATAATAAATTAATAATTAAAATATTAATTTTACCAATTACGTAAAATTATAGTGTGAAGGAGAATGTTATGAGTTTTAAAGTATTAGGTATAACAGCAGGAAGAAGAGATTCAAATTCGGAAATTTTATTAAAAGAAGCACTTTTGGCTTGCAAAGAAAAAAGTGCTGATGTAAAGATGATAAATCTTAAAGACTATAATATATTTGATTGTACAGGCTGTACAGCATGTACTCAGGGAGTAGTTGAAGGAAAAAAAGTACCATGCATATTAGAAAATAAGGATGATAAAAAGAAAATTATGGATGTGATGCTTGAGACAGATGCAATTATAGTTTCTATTCCTACATATTATTTAATGCCTAATGCTGCTTTTTTAAGATTTATGCAGAGAAATTTATGTTACGAGACACCTTTTTTGGAGGCAATTGGAGAGACGGTTCATAAAGATAAAGTCGCAGGATTGATTTCAGTAGGAGGTTCTACACGTGCATGGCAATCTATGTCATTAGAAGCACTTCAAGTAACATGTACATTAAATGATTATAAGGTTATTGATATGTATATGGCCACAAGAGTTGCAGCACCAAAACAATGTTTGCTTGATGATTCAATGATTGAAAGAGCACATAAAGTTGGTGAGAATATAATGAAATCTTTAAATACACCAGCTTCTGAAAGAGAATGGCTTGGAGATGATGATATGGGGTGGTGTCCAAACTGTCATTCTAATGCTTTGATTTTAGGGGAACCTCAATGGGATGGAATAAAGTTTGATGTTGAGTGTCAAGTTTGCGGTGCAGGAGGAACACTAGAAAAAACAAATGAAGGAAAATGGAAATTTATTATTGATTCAAATGGACTAATTCGTGATCGTACCACTTCAGAAGGAAGAAGGCATCATGTTAAAGAAATTGGTGTAACACAGGGTGGATTTTATAATGAAGAAAATTTAAAAAGTACAAAAGAAAAATTTGAAAAATATAGTAATATTACTTTCCCAAGTATTTAAATAAATTATTAAAATTCAAATAAAAAGTATTTTAAATATATGATTTTGTAAAAAGATAACTATATTTAAAATAAAATTAAAACATGAAATGGAGAATAGTAACAGAAGTTCTGATTATGAATCTGAGAGCTAACTTATATGGAGGAAAACATGATAGATGATCACAGTAATACTAATAAATATATTGGAAATGAGTTAAAAGATTTAATAGATAATATTCCATATACAGTTTGGATTAAAGGTAGTGATGGCATATATAAATATGTAAATAAAGCTTATGCAGATGTAACGGGTGTAAAACCAGAAGATATAATTGGGAAGAATGACTATGAGATTAGAGATAAAGAGACATCAGAATTATTTTTAGCTGAAGATAGAGAAATTTTATCAGATGAAAGAACGGTATTAAATAGAAAAACACCTGTTAATATGGAATATAAGGTTTTTTTTGAAGTTTCAAGGATGATAATCAATAGCAATAATCCTAATTTAAAGTTAATTGGGGGAATTGGAAGAGATATAACAATTAATGAGACGCTTTATAAGGAAATAGAAAAAAGTACATTAACATTACTAGATAATAAAAATATAGATAATAAAAGTGAACTGCCCTATATTTTAAAAAATACATTAAAAGCCAATGGAATAACAGTATTAATACTTGATGAAGAAAAGAAAAAAATGAATATCTTTTTGAAAACATACGATAATGATGTAATTAGTAAAAATTTCAGTTTGGATATAACACAAGAATATAAGGACAAATGTATAGAAGCTCAGAAAGATAAAAAGTATTTAGAAGGAGAATATATAATAAATTCTAAAAAATATTATTTAAGAACATATGTAATAGAGTTTGAAGATGAATTAATCGGTGTATTAAATATTCATTATGATTGCAAAGAAACATTTCCAATAATTCAGGAAGATGTGATTATAAATACATGCAATAGATTGGGAGTAATTATAAAAAACAGAATACTTACAAATAAGTATAAAGTAGAAATCCACAAAAGAAAAGAAAGTGAAAAAAAGCTACAACTTTTTTTAGATAATGCAATAGATTTTTGCGTTATATCTAATACTAAGCAATTTTATTTTGAAAATGAAAGTAGCAAAAAACGTTTAGAGAAATTTTTAGGATATAGTATTGAAGAAATTAATAGTAAAAATGGTATAGAAAGTTTACGACATCCTGATGATAAGCAAAAGATTAAAAGAATGTATGAAGCCGCAAAAGTATGTAATAAAATAGAAGGAATTGTAATAAGGTATTTGTGTAAAGATAATGAATATAGAAGCGTAATGTGGAATATAAGATATATTGTGGAAGACGATAAATTTTTTCTTACAGGAAAAGATATAACTTATAGGCTAAAATTAGAAAAAGAAAAGAATGAATTAGAAAAAACAATTGAAATAGAAAGTTTAAAAACAGATTTTTTTGCTAATATGTCCCATGAATTTAAAACACCATTAAATATAATCCTTACCACAGTACAAGTATTATATGATAAACTTATTGTACAAGATAATAACATAGATAATTTACAAATGATAAAAAAGTATCTTAAAGGAATTAAACAGAATTCTTATAGGCTTTTAAAAATAGTAAATAATATAATGGATATTACTAAAATTGATAGTGGAATTTATAATTTGGAACTGGGAAACTATAATATAATTAGTATAGTTGAAGACATTGTGATTTCATTGTCAGGTTATTTAAAGGAAAACAAAAGAAATATTATCTTTGATACAATGGAAGAAGAGGTTATATTATCATGTGATCCAATGAAAATAGAACGTATAATGCTTAATTTACTTTCAAATGCATTAAAGTATACAAATGAAAATGGAAATATTGATGTAATAATTGACATTGATAAGGGAAGTAATGAGGTTATTATAAACGTAAAAAATGATGGAGATAGAATATCTGAAGATGATAAAGAAAGAATATTTGAGAGATTTACTCAGTCACAAAATTTATTTACAAGAAAAGCAGAAGGAACAGGCATAGGGTTGTTTTTAGTGAAACTTCTTGTAGAACAGCATGGTGGAAGAATTTATGTGGATACATCTGAAGAGATAGGTACAAAATTTGTGTTTACACTTCCAATTACATTAGTTGAAGAGAAAAAAGAAAATTATACATATACAAAGCAGATAGTATCAAAAGTTGAAAAATATGATATTGAATTTTCGGATATTTATTCCATATAAGTTTTTACAAAGTTAATATACATTGTGATTTTTGTAATCTTATAATGAAATATAACATATAAAATTAATAAGACAATATTACAATGCATATGTGAACTAAGTTCACATATGCATTGTTTTTTATAATATAACACATATAATTTTTAGGATTAAATAATTTATAAAATGAAGATCACCATATTTTATAGATTTTATCAGTATTTTTATGACAAAATACTGAATTTGTATAAATAAATTTTTAATATCACAAAGTTATTAACATATGTCAATAACTTTGTGATATAATATAAATATACAAAATTATGAAATGAAAAAATTTTTACGTCTGAATAAAAATTAGTATTTAATTTTACAAGTATGTTGTTTGGAGGTGGATCAATGCCGAGACCTAATAAATTCAGGAGAGTCTGCAGAATGCCAAAATGCAGTGAATTTGAATCACAAAGCTTTAAAAATAATAATAGAATTGTATTAGACATAGAAGAATATGAAGCTATAAGGCTTATGGATTATATGGGACTTACACAAGAAGAAAGTTCAAAGCAGATGAAGGTTTCAAGAGCTACATTTCAAGCTTTATACATGGATGCGAGGAAGAAGGTTTCTAGATTTTTAGTTGAAGGAACAGGGCTTATTATTTCTGGTGGCAATTATGAATTATGTAGCAGCAAATGCTGTCAGAATAAAAATATAAAAAAAGAAAATTGTATGTTATTGAAAGGAGATAATAATATGAAAATTGCAGTAACTTATAATGAGGGAGAAATTTTTCAACATTTTGGGCATAGTGAAAAATTTAAGCTATATGATGTTGAAGATGGTAAAATAGTATCAAGTGAAGTTGTTGATACTAATGGAAGTGGTCATGGAGCATTAGCAGGATTCTTAAAAGATAAAAATGTTAATGTATTGATATGTGGTGGAATAGGAGGTGGTGCAAAAAATGCACTAGCTTCAAATAATATAGAAATATATCCAGGTGCTAGAGGAAATGCAGATGAGCAAGTACAGTCATTTTTAAGTGGAAACTTATCGTATAATCCAAATACAGAGTGCTCACATCATAAGCATGAAGGTGAACATACTTGTGGAAGTCACGGATGTGGAAGTCATGATTCTGATCACAAATGCAGTCATGAATAATCGAGAAAACAAATTTTAAATAAATAGATACGTGCATTCTATAAGTGGTAGAATATAAAAAATATATGAAGTTAGTAAAAGAACAACATCTTATGTACTTTTACTAACTTTATTTTTATGATTAATTTTTAATAAAACAATATTCAATAATAAATAAAAATATATAATTTAATTGCCATTATAATAAGATTATGATTAACTTATAAGTAGAGGAAAAGTCAGCTTTAGAAAGGGGAAGCCTAGAAAATTGATGGAAGTAAATCACAGTAAGATTAAAGAAACAAATAGAAAAAAGATTATAAAGTTGTTATTAGAAAAAGATGAGATAACAAAGTTAGATATATCAAGAAGTTTGGATATAAGTATTACTACAGTTTCAACCAATATTACAGAGTTAAAAGAAGAAGGAATTGTAGAAGATGTGAGGCCAATGGAATCTACTGGTGGCAGAAAAGCAATGGCTATAAAATTGAAAGAGAATTGTAGTTATGCTTTAGGAATTGCATTAACGCCCAAACATGTAAAGTTGCTATTAATAAATGTAAAAAACAAAGAAATTGAGAAAATAAAAGTAAGACACAATAATGATGGTATAGATAATATAGTAAATTTAGTAAAGGAAAATATATCAGACATTCTCAAAAATCATAATATAGATGAAAAACAGTTATTAGGAATTGGGATATCAGTACCTGGAACTGTTGATTCAGATAATGGAATTATAAAAAGATGTTATCTTCTTAATGTTAATAATGTTAATCTTAAAGAAAAATTTGAGTATTTAAATGTACCTATATATATAGAAAATGAAGCTAATTTATCGGCGTATTATGAATATTTAAATAAAAAGGATTTAGTAGATAACCTTTTATATGTATCAATAACTGATGGTCTAGGACTTGGAATAATAATTAATGGAAATATATACAAAGGAAGCAGTAATTGTGCAGGTGAAATGGGACATATGAAGATAAAAATAGGAGGCAAACTATGTAAATGTGGTGCTAAAGGTTGCTTCGAAGCATATACGTCTAAAAATGCGCTTATAGATGCTTATAATGAAAGTGGAAATAGTATAAATGAGGTTGAAGAATTTGAAGATTTGTATAATATGAATGACGAAACTATCAAAAAGGTATTAACTGAATATATAGATATACTTGGAGCAGGAATTTCTAATTTAACTATGCTCTTTGACCCTAAAATTATTGTTATTGGTGGAGAAATCAATAATATTTTAATAAATGAAATGGATAATCTTAAAAATGTTATATATAAGGATAATTTATTTTTAGATGAAAGTATATGTAAAGTTGAAATAACAAAGTTTAAGGAATCATATTTATTAGGGTCAGCAAGGTTTGTAATTGAAGAATTTTTAAGAATAAAATAGATTACTTAGATTCTAATTGCTCTAAATATAAAGCAGATGAATTAAAAGATACAAATTAACATATAAGGTTAAAGATTATTGATACATAAAAAGATCAATGGTTTTATTCATTACTATATAAGTGTAGATGAAAATCATAGAATATGATGTAAATATCTACACTTATTTTTGTGTTTATAAAATATAGAGTTTAACAAATGACTCATATATAAATTTAGATTAATTTTAGTAAGATGAAAATTTATTACTTATATATGACTAAAAATTAGGGATAATTATATATAATTATTCAAGTATTCTGGATGAATAGAACAAAGTATTATTATCATAAGAACAGATATATGAAAGGATGATAATATGAGAAATGAACAGGATTTAATCAATAACAAATTTTATGTCATATCAAATTATATAATGTATTTTTTTATAACAAATATGTGCTTTTTATTTTGTATTTGTCCATTATTAATTTATAGATTTTTATATAATGGAAATTCCAAAGTCATTACATTAATTTTATCAATAAGTATTGGACCAGCACTTTCAACTTTATTTTCTACTATGGGGAAATTTATTAGGGAAAAAGATATATCTCCATTGAAAGATTTTTTTCATTTTTATAAAATGAACTTTCTACAAGGCATAATAGTAGGTGCTATATTTAACAGCATAATAAGTATATTATATTTTGATATAATTTACTTTATTTCAATGCACAAAATAGTTCCAATGTATTTTATGTTTATTATAATATTTGTTATTTGTTTAGTTGCAATGTATGGATATTTAATAGTATCACGATATAACGTAAAAATATTATTTCTTTTAAAAACTTCACTTGTTTTGACAATAAAGAAATTTCATAAAAGTCTAACATGTCTTGCTATGAGCATTATAATTTTATGGATAATAAGAACTGCACGAATTTCATTTGTAGGATTGCTATTTGGTTCAAGTGTATTAAGTTATTTAATATTAAAAATTCAGATATCAACAATAGAACAATTAAAAGAAGCTATAAAAGAAAAGTATAATAATTAAGGTATATTTTATATAAAATACACAATTTTTTAATGTGCTTTACATCTAATTTTATAGGTAACACTAATTATTGCATGAAAACATATACATTTTTTCAGGTAGTTGAATAACACTATAAATTATACAATTTGACTATAGAATATTAAGTAATTAATAAAGAGTTAAGGGAGGAAATAGTATTATGGATATCTCAGTTGTTGAGAAAGAAAACAGAGAAGAAGAAAAAAAAGAAAGTATATCAGAAAAAGCTCATAAGCTATGGGAAAAAATGAAGACACAGAAATTTTTGATTTTTATGTCACTGCCATTTGTTATATGGCTTATAATATTTAAGTATACTCCATTATTTGGATGGATAATGGCCTTTCAGGATTATAAACCTGGAAAATCTATATTAAATCAGACCTGGGTAGGATTTAAACATTTCAAAGAATTATTTAATGAACCATTATTTTATCAAGCATTACAAAATACACTTGCAATGAGCGTATTAAGTTTAGTTTTCGGAACAGTATGTGCAATTGGATTTGCATTACTTTTAAATGAACTTAAAGCAAAGAAGTTTAAAAAATGTGTACAGACTATATCTTATCTGCCTCACTTTATATCATGGGTAGTTGCAGCAAGCATAGTTACAAGCATGCTTTCTACTTCAGGTGTTGTAAACGAATTACTGATGGCTCTTAATTTAATAGATGCTCCAATTCAGTTTACATCTAATCCTAATTACTTCTGGGGAATCGTTACAGTCAGTGATGTGTGGAAGGAAATGGGATGGAATGCAATTATATATCTAGCTGCTATAACATCTATAGATCCAGAAATGTATGAAGCAGCAAGAGTTGATGGAGCTAGTAGAATAAGACAGATTATAAGTATTACATTACCTTCAATTAAACCTACTATAATAGTACTTTTAATAATGAGCATAGGTAATTTAATAAACATTGGTTTTGAAAAGCAGATGTTATTAGGAAACAGTATAGTTGCAGATAAATCTTTAGTATTAGATAAATATGCATTAGATTATGGTATTGGAATGTTTAGATATTCATTTGGTACAGCTATTGGTATATTTAAATCTGTAATAGGAATTATCCTAGTATTTGGTGCTAATAAGTTTGCTAAGAAAATCGGAGAACAAAGTATTATATAAAAACTTATAAGGAGGAAAATTATAATGAAGATAGGCAAACATAGGTTTGATATATTAGATATATTTATATTAATATTAATGGTCGTAATAACTATTGTAACCGTATATCCATTTCTTAATGTTTTAGCAATATCATTTAATGATGCAAACGATACAGTAAGAGGCGGACTTCATATTTGGCCAAGAGAATTTACATTAACTAACTATAAGGAAATATTCTCAGGAAGCAGTAATCTTAAACAAGGATTGATTATGTCAATTTTAAGAACTGTAATAGGTACAGCTACTGGTGTTATTGCAAGTGCCATGGTTGCTTTTGTACTAAGTAAAAGAGAATTTGTATTCAATAAAATTATAACAATTCTCTTTGTATTAACAATGTATATTAGTGGAGGATTAATTCCAGAATATATGGTAATAAGAGAATTAGGCTTGATAAATCATTTTTCAGTCTACATATTGCCAGGTTTAATAAGTGCATTTAATGTTATAGTTATAAGATCATTTATTGATGGACTTCCACCAGCATTAAATGAATCAGCTAAAGTTGATGGTGCTAATGATTTTGTAATATTTTTTAAGATAATTCTTCCATTATGCCTTCCAGTAATTGCAACTGTAGCATTATTTATAGCCGTAGGACAATGGAATAGCTGGTTTGATACTTATTTATATGCAAGATCTAATGATAGTCTTACAACATTACAGTATGAACTTATGAAAGTAATGGATAATGCAGCAAGTAGTATGGCAGATCCTAATAATCCATTAGCACAGTCAGCAGCAGGGGTTAATCCAGAATCAATAAAGATGGCTATTACAATGGTGGCAACTGTTCCTATATTATTAGTTTATCCATTTGTACAGAAATATTTTGTAAGCGGTATGACTCTTGGAGCAGTTAAAAGCTAATTGTTTGTTCTTAAAGATAATTATGGATTAGTCGAGAAAATTAGGCTAATCCTTAATGTATAAATATAGAGGTTATCAAAAATAGTATTTAAAGAAGGGGATATATTTATGAAAAAGAGAAAAATTTTATCAGTGATATTATCGGTATCATTAATAGCTGGAACTTTTATCGGATGTGGTAGTTCTTCAAAGGAAACAGGAGCAACTTCTTCATCAGGAAAAATGGACACGTCACCTATAACATTGGAGTTTTTTAATTGTGATGCATCTCAGGATATGCCATTTACAGATGATGTAGCTGAAAAAATAAAGGAGATTACAGGGGTTACATTAAAAATAAGTCATCCAGTTGCTGGTGATACTCAATCAATTCCACTGATGATTGCAAGTGGTGATTATCCTGATTTAATATTTGCAAAAGGTGATACAGGAAAATTAATCGACGCAGGTGCAATTATTCCTCTTGATGATTATATAGATAAGAAAGGAGCAAATCTTAAGACACTATATGGTGATCAGATAGAGAGATTAAGATATAGTGAAAAAGACCCTAGTATATATACTGTAGGTACTTATGGTGTTGAAACAAAAATATATGCTCCTGATGGCACAATGCAAATTCAAAATGCTGTCTTAAAAGATTTAGGATATCCAGAAATAAAGACTTTAAAAGATTATGAAAATGCAATTAGAACATATAAAGAAAAATATCCAGAAATTAATGGACAAAAAACAATTGGTATGTCGCTTATGGCAAGTGACTGGAGATGGCTTATAACTTGTGGTAATATAGCTGGAGCTGTTGCAGGAATTCCTGATGATGGACAATTTAAAATAGATGATGAAACTCAAGAAGCTGTTTATAAATATCAATTACCAGAAGTTAAAGAATATTTTAAATGGTTAAATCATATGAATGCAGAAGGATTATTAGATCCAGAATCATTTACTCAAAAAGAAGATACTTATAAATCAAAATTAGCTCAAGGTACAGTTCTTGGTATTACAGATGCTAAATGGGATTATGATAGTTCAATGAAATCGTTAATAGCAGCAGGTACACCAGAAAGAACTTTTGCACCACTTTCAGTAACATTAAATGAAAATGTTAAAGATCAGACAATGAAGGATTATGGATTTGGAGGCGGATGGGGAGTTGCAATTTCCTCAACTAGCAAAAATCAAGAAAGAGCATTCCAGTTTTTAGACTGGTTAGCTTCAGATGAAGCACAGGTTTTATTAAACTGGGGAATAGAAGGAAAACATTATACAGTTGAAAATGGAGTAAGAAAGTTCTTACCAGAAGTACAAGAACAAAAAAATACAGACAAAGATTTTGCTCATAACACAGGAATCGGAAATTACATTTATCCATTCCCACAGAGAGGAAATGGAGCAAAAGACTCTACAGGAAATTATTACTCATCTGATACTATAGAAACTTATAAGGCAAATTATAATACAGCAGAAAAAGAAACTATAGCTGCTTACAATAAAGATTCTTGGTGTGATTTCTTCCCACCAGCAGAAGAGTTAGGAGTATCTAAACATGGTCAAGCATGGCAATATAATATTCCAAGTGATAGTGATATGGCTATAATTCAAAAGAAAGCTGATGACTATGTTCAAAAGGCAGTAACTCAAGCTATTTTAGGAAAAGAAGAAGATTTTGATGCTGCATGGGATAAAATTCAATCAACTCTTAATTCATATGGAATTGATAAGGTAAATCAAGGAATGACTGATTTAACTAAAGAAAGAATTAAACTTTGGAATAAATAAAATATAATTTCTATTAAAAAGAACTTAACATTGATTTATCAGTGTTAAGTTCTTATCTTTTTAATTTAGAGGAAGGAATGAGTATGAGATTTTATAAAGAAAAAATAGAAACAGATTTATTAATACCAGCCAAAATATATATTGGGAATTCTAAGGGGGAAAATTGCCATTATCCATTACATTGGCATAATAATTTGGAGTTTGTTTTAGTTTTATGTGGAGAAATAAAAGGAAAAATTAATAATAAGTATATTGATGTTAAGTGTGGAGAGATTTTTTTTGTTAATAGTGGAGAATTACATGAAACTTGGGCTAATGATAAAAACAAAATAAAAGCCATAACAATATTATTATCTTATGAATTATTAAAAAAGTATTTTCCAAATATAGATTCGTATTATTTTGATTTTGAAGAAAAGGAAGATTCCAAGGAAAAGATAAAGGATTTGATTGTAAAATGTGGAGAAATATATACAAACAAAGAGAATTTTTATGAGCTTAATATGTCAATAGTTTTAATGGAACTGTGTAACATTTTATTTAAGGAATGCCTTAAAGAAAAAGAAGTTGGTAACATCTACAATATTGAAGAAAAAAGAGAAGTTAATATAAAAAGAGCAATTACATATATGGAAGAAAATTATGATTTGGATTTATCACTTAGTGATATTTCAAGAGAGATAGGAATGGCCCCAACTTATTTTTCAAGATTTTTTAAGAAAAATACTGGAGAAACCTTTTATAGTTATTTAAATAAGATAAGGCTATATCATTCCTATAAGGAACTGATCAATACAGAGGCATCCATAACAGAGATTGCTTTAAATAATGGATTTTCAAATGTAAAATCATTCATAGAAATTTTTAAAAAAGCTTATAATAACACACCAGCAAAATATAGAAATGAATCTAAAAGAATTAGGTTAAAAGATAATAATTGACAATAATAAGTAAAAAATGAACAATACGTTGTAGGTTCTCAGTGATAAAATGACAATATAATCGATGAAGGGAGGTTATTATTTTAACAATGCATGGGTGATTTACTAGGAAATTTTAAAGATTAACTCAAAAAGTATAATTAATACGGTAAAATATATAAAATTTTTAAAGTATACGATTACAGATGCACAATGTATAATCAAAGTGAAAACTAGGAAATAATAAAAAATTATTATATAAAATAAAAACAATTAGGAGGAATATTATCATGAAATTTAGTAATGGATGTTGGTTAAATAAGACTGGAGTTCAGACATTTAGTCCACAAGAAATTTATAGTACAAAAATAGAAGATGATGTTTTAACATTATATGCACCTTGCACTAAGATTTATAACAGAGGATGCACACTTGGAGGTCCTGTTATAACTTATAAAATATCATCTCCTATGAAAAATGTTATAAGAGTTAGAGCTTATCATTACATGGGTACAGAAGCTAAGACTCCAGGTTTTGAAATATATGAGAAAAATGATTCAAATGTATTAATAAATGAAGATGAGAAAAATATTGTTTTTCAAACAGGAAACCTTAAAATGGATTTCAACAAAGAAACAGTTGAAATGGGATTTTTTAGAGGTGAACAAAAATTAACTTCAAGTAAATACAGAGGAATGGCTTATGTAAAGACTGAAGAAGAGGATTTTTTAGACTATCCTGAAAAGACATATATGAGAGAACAACTTCAATTAAGTGTTGGTGAATTAGTATATGGTTTAGGTGAAAGATTTACCCCATTTGTTAAAAATGGTCAGACAATAAACATTTGGAATGAAGATGGTGGTACAAGCACTGAACAATCATATAAGAGTATACCATTTTATTTAACTAATAAAGGATATGGTGTTTTTGTTAATCATCCAGAAAAAGTATCTTTTGAAGTTGGGTCAGAAAAGGTTACAAAGGTACAATTTAGTGTACCAGGTGAATGTTTAGATTACTTCATAATTGGTGGAGATTCAATGAAAGAAGTAATTGAAAATTATACATCATTAACAGGAAAACCAGCAATGCCACCAGCATGGTCATTTGGTTTATGGCTTTCTACTTCATTTACAACAAATTATGATGAAAAAACAGTAAATGAATTTGTTAATGGAATGAAGGATAGAGATATACCACTTAGAGTATTCCACTTTGACTGTTTTTGGATGAAAGATTTTAACTGGTGTGATTTTGAATGGGATAAGAGAGTTTTCCCAGATCCAAAAGGAATGCTTGAAAGATTAAAATCAAAAGATTTAAATATCTGTGTATGGATAAATCCATATATAGCACAAGAATCTAAATTATTTGAAGAAGCAAAAGAAGGCGGTTACTTATTAAAGAGAACTAATGGAGATGTATGGCAGTGGGATATGTGGCAACCAGGTATGGCAATAGTTGATTTTACTAATCCAGATGCATGTACATGGTACAGCAGTAAATTAAAAGAATTAATGGCAATGGGCGTTGACTGTTTCAAAACTGATTTCGGTGAACGTATACCAACAGAAGGAGTAAAATACTTCGATGGTTCAGATCCATACAAGATGCATAACTACTATACTCAAATGTACAATAATGTAGTATTTAACACTATAAAAGAAATTAAAGGTGAAGATGAGGCAGTTGTATTTGCTAGATCTGCAACAGCAGGTGGACAACAATTCCCTGTACACTGGGGTGGAGATTGTGAATCAGATTACGAATCAATGGCTGAAAGCTTAAGAGGTGGTTTATCACTTTGTATGTCTGGATTTGGTTTCTGGAGCCATGATATTGGAGGATTTGAAAGCACATCTACAGCTGATGTTTATAAGAGATGGGTAGCATTTGGTTTATTATCATCACATAGTAGATTACATGGTAGTACATCGTACAGAGTTCCATGGGCTTATGATGAAGACGCTTCAGAAGTAGTAAGATTCTTCAGTAAATTAAAATGCAGTATAATGCCATACTTATTCAAGACTGCTGATGATGCAAACAGAATAGGTATTCCAGTAATGAGATCAATGGTAATGGAATATCAAGATGATGATGCATGCACATACTTAGATAAACAGTATATGCTAGGAGATTCAATATTAGTTGCACCTATATTCAATGATCAAGGAGAAGCAAAATATTATCTTCCAGAAGGTAAATGGACTAACTTTATAACTGGAAAGAAATATGACGGTGGAAGATGGATTAAAGAGTATCATGACTATTTAAGCATCCCAATGATGGTTAAAGAAAATAGCTTATTAGCTGTAGGACATGATAACACAAGACCAGATTATGATTTCAGAGAAGATGTTTCTGTTTTAGCATATGACTTAGCTGATAAAGCAGAAGCATGCACAAAAGTTTTAGATATGGAGAGAAATGAAACTTTAGCTGTTAGTGTATTAAAAGATGGAAGTATTATAAATATTAAATCTACTGGTACAGATAAGCCATGGAACTTAGTCCTAAAAGATGTTACTAATGTTTCAGACGCTAATGGATTAACATTTGAAGTGGTTGGAAATGATACTAAAATAATAATTCCAAGTGGAGTTTGTGAAGTAATTTGTAAATTAAAATAATATAAAAAAAGTAGTTGTTCTTCTTTTAGCAGAAAATAGATGCCTTTGCTAGAGAAGAACAATATTAATATAGGCTTATAAAAACATAAATTAAGAAAGGAAAGATAATTATGAATTTAGAAATTATAGAAGAATTAATTTCAAAATTAACAATAGAAGAAAAGTCTGCAATGGTTCATGGTGCTGGATTATTCAGAACTGATGGGGTAGAAAGATTAAATATTCCGCCTTTAAAAATGTCTGATGGACCAATTGGGGTAAGACATGAATTTCCAGATGATAGCTGGGTTCCAATAGGAAATTCAGATGATTATGTGACTTATTTACCTTGTAGCTTAGCATTAGCAGCAACTTGGAATAAAGATTTAGCATATAAAAGTGGTCAGGTGCTTGGAGCTGAAGCAAGAGGAAGAGGTAAGGATGTAATACTTGGGCCTGGAATAAACATAGTTAGAAGTCCCCTATGTGGTAGAAACTTTGAGTATATGTCAGAGGATCCATATGTATCAGGAGAAATGGCTGTTCCATTTATAAAAGGTGTACAGGAAAATGATGTTTCTGTATGTGTAAAACATTTTGCTGTTAACAATCAGGAAACAGAAAGATTAAATGTTGAAGCAATAGTTGATGAGAGAACATTTAGAGAAATATACCTTCCTGCTTTTGAAAAAGCAGTAAAAGATGGTGATGCATATTCTATAATGAGTGCGTATAACAAGCTTTATGGATATCATTGTTCACATAATAAAGAATTATTAGAAGGCATATTAAAGGAAGAATGGGGCTTTGATGGAGTAGTAATTTCTGACTGGTGTGCAGTACATGATACTGAACTTGCAGCTAATGCAGGTCTTGATATTGAAATGAATGTAACATATAACTTCGATGAATATTATTTTGCAAAACCTTTAGTAAAGGCAGTAAAAGAAGGTAAGATTAAAGAAGAGGTTATAGATGATAAGATAAGAAGAATTCTTAGACTAATGTGTAAGTTAAATGTAAATTCTGAACATAGAAAAAAGGGAACTTACAATGCACCAGAACATAGACAGGTAACATTAGATGTAGCTAGAGAGTCTATAGTTCTAATGAAGAATGATAAAAATGTACTTCCATTACAAGATAAGAAAATTAAAAAATTAGTTGTTGTAGGTGAAAATGCAAACGTTACTCATTCAAATGGCGGTGGAAGTGCTGAAATAAAAGCACTATATGAAATAACACCTTTATTAGGCTTTAAAATGAGATTGGGCGGAAACACAGATGTACAATTTGTAAAAGGATATAGTGCAGATAAAGAAAATCGTAAAGAGCTGATTGAAGAAGCAGTTGAAGCAGCTAAGAATGCAGATGCAGTAATTTTTGTTGGTGGATTAAAGCATGTAGCAGAAGATCTTCAATTAGAAGACAATGCGTTATCAGTAAGCAAGGATGAAGAGATAAAACGTAGAATTGATAGTGAAGGATACGATAAATCTGATATTATACTTCCATATGAACAGGATGAGCTTATTAAAAATCTGCTTAAGGCAAATGAAAATACAACAGTAGTAATTTCAAGCGGAGCACCTGTTGATATGTCAGAGTGGATTGATGATGCAAATGCTGTTGTGCAGACTTGGTATAACGGAATGGAAGGGGGAAGAGCACTTGCAGAAGTTATTTTTGGAGATATAAATCCTTCAGGAAAACTTACAGTTACATTCCCTAGAAAATTAGAAGATAGTCCAGCTAATAAGCTTGGAGAATTCCCAGGAACTGAAACAGTAAATTATGGTGAAGGTATATATGTAGGATATAGATATTTTTCAACATATGATGTTGAACCATTATTCTGTTTTGGTCATGGACTTTCATATACAGAATTTAAATATGATGATTTAAATGTAAGTGTGAATGAGCAAGAAGACGATGTAGAAATTGAAGTTAATTTCAAAGTTACAAACACAGGGAAATTTGTAGGAAAGGAAATTGCACAGGTTTATGTTAATGATGAAAAAGCAAGTGTAGATAGACCGAAGGTCGAACTTAAGAAATTTGAAAAAATCACTCTTAATCCAGGAGAAACTAAAGAAGTTAAGCTTAACTTAAATAAAAAATCATTAGCTTATTATAGTGTAGAGCATAAAAAGTGGGTTGTAGAAAGTGGAATGTTTAACATCTTTATAGGAAGTTCAGTAAAAGACATAAGACTATCAAAGGCTATCAAGTTAGATAAAGATTATATAGTTTAAAATAAGGGGCTTAAGTAGTAATAATTTACTGCTTAAGCTTTTCTAGAGTTAAGACTACAAGATAAATTAATACTAAAGATAAGCACAAAAAAATTCATTTAAAGGAGAGATATTTGTGAATGATAAATTGAGATTATGGTATACAAAACCAGCAGAAAAATGGGTAGAGGCTCTTCCATTAGGAAATGGAAGAATTGGAGCTATGGTATTTGGAGGTGTATATAGAGAAAGATTACAGTTAAATGAAGATACACTATGGTCAGGAGTACCAATAACAGAAGAAACAGACGAAAATTTTATAGATGATCTGGAAAAGGCAAGAAAACTCATATTTGAAGGTAAGTATTGTAAAAGCGAAAATATAATAAATAATAAATTATTAGGACCCTGGAATGAATCATATCTTCCTCTTGGAAATTTATATTTTGATTTTGATAATGAAGGAGACTATGTAGATTATGAAAGAGACTTAAATCTAGAAGATGCATCATCATGTGTAAAATATACTATGAATAATATTAGATATAAAAGGACAACTTTTATTTCTAAATCTGATAATGCAATTGTGATTAAATTTGAAAGCAGTAAAGAAGGAAAAATATCTTTTAAAGCATCCTTCGATAGTTTACTTAGGTATACTGTAGTGACAGAAAATAAAAATTCAATATCATTGTTAGGTAAGGCTCCTATACATGTGCTTCCTTCATACGAAGATGGAGAAAAACCTGTAATTTATGATGATAAAAGAGGCATGAATTTTAAAGCTGTATTAGAAGTAAATGGAATCAATGGAGATATAAAAAGTGAGAATGGTATTTTAAAAGTAAAAGATGCAGATGAAGTTATTATAAAAATAGTAGTTCATACAAGTTTTAATGGGTATAAAAATGAAGCAGGAACGCAAGGAAAAGATGTAAATGATTTATGTGAAAATTCAATACAAAAGATTAGAGATAAAACATATGTGAATTTATACAACGCACATAAAATAGAATATAAATCATTGTTTGATAGATTACAGTTTACATTAAATTCCGATTTTACGGATAATAGTACACCAACCGATAAAAGAATAGAAAATTTTAAAGAAAATAAAAATGATTTAGGTTTAATTTCTCTTTATTTTCAATATGGAAGATATCTTTTGATTTCAAGTTCAAGAAAAGGAACACAGCCTGCTAATCTTCAGGGGATATGGAATGAAGATTTAAGACCAGCATGGAGTAGTAACTATACTACAAATATAAATTTAGAAATGAATTATTGGCTTGCAGAGGTATGTAACCTGCAAGAATGTCATGAACCATTATTTAAATTTATAAGAGAAGTATCAGAAGTTGGAAAAGAAACTGCAAAAATAAGATATAACTGTAGAGGATGGACTGCTAATCATAATATTGATTTATGGAGGCAGACATCACCAACAGGAGGAAGTACAGAATGGGCATATTGGCCTATGGCAGGTGCATGGCTTTGTAGTCATATATGGGAACATTATGAATTTACTAATGATGTTAAGTTTTTAAAAGAAATGTATCCAATAATGAAAAGCTGTGCTGAATTTTTAGTTGATTGGCTTATGGAAGATGAAAATGGATATTTAGTAACATGCCCATCAATTTCTCCAGAGAATAATTTTATAACTGAAGAAGGAGAAAAAAGTTGTGTGAGTATTGCTTCTACAATGGACATGTCCATTACAAAAAATTTATTTAAAAATTGTATTGATGCAGCAAATATCCTGGAAATAGATAAAAAATTTAGAAGTGAATTAAAAAATTATTATAACAATTTATATCCCTATAAAATTGGAAAGTTTGGACAGTTACAGGAATGGTTTAAAGATTTTGAGGAGTTTGAAAAGGGGCACAGACATTTATCTCATTTATTTGGATTATATCCTGGAAACGAAATAAATGAAGATAATAATAAAGAGATCTTTGAAGCATGTAGAAAATCTTTAGAAAGAAGGCTTACTTATGGTGGAGGACATACTGGATGGAGCTGTAGCTGGGCTGTATGTTTGTTTGCAAGATTAAAAGATTCAGAATCTGCCAATAAATATTTAGAGATACTACTTAAAAAGCTTACATTTTCTAATTTACTAAATGTATGTCCACCATTTCAAATAGATGGTAATTTCGGTGGTACTGCAGCAATTTCTGAAATGCTGATTCAAAGCAATAAAGGATATATTGAGATACTTCCATGCATACCTAAGGAATGGAAGCAGGGGAATGTAAAAGGAATAAAAGCAAGAGGTGGATTTGAATTAGATTTTGAATGGAACAAGGGATATATAAAAGAAATATATATAAAATCCAATTTAGAGTATGGAATATGTAAGATAAAATTAAATACAAAAATTATAAAATTATATTCAAAATTAAAGTGTGAAATGATTTTTGAAAAAGACAATTTAATGAAACATGCAGAAGATAAAATTTTATTTTCTAGTAATATGATTGTAGCAAAAATTGAAAAAGGTTATACTTTGAAGCTATCATTTTTATAGGAAATAAAATAATAAATATATAGTGTTCATATTTTTATACACATTATGACAAAAAAATCATTTATTTTTAATTTTACATTATTTTTTAGATATATTTTATAAAACACTAAAAAATAATGTAAAATACCTCAAAATTTATAGGTATATCCTTGAGTTTTATAAATATATAATGAAGTTAAATACAATAAACTTTAGTAAAAGGTAATATAAATGGAAAATATGAATTATTGTGTAAACGTTATAGAACTATAATAAATATTTGTATAATTATCCTAAACAATGCTACTTTACAAAGTTTAACTATAATAAGGGGGATTTAAAAATGAAGAAATTTAAAATTGTTTCACTAACATTAGTGACAACAATAATTTGTAATGCATTAATAGGATGTAAGATTAATTTAAATGATAAAATACATAAATTAAAAGATGCATCGCCTATAACGTTGACACTATTTATTTCAGAAGATTTAGGAGAAGCCAAATTTGATGATGCAGTTGCAGGTAAAATTAAGGAACTTACGGGTGTTAATTTAGAGATAATATGTGCAGATAGTAGCTTTAGTAAACCAATAGATCTTATGATTGCAAAAGAGGATTATCCAGATTTGATTTATGCAAAAGGAGATACTTCAAAATTAATTGATGCAAGAGCAATTATAAAGCTAGATGATTATTTTGAAGAAAAAGGAGAAAATCTAAAAAATTTATATGGAGATCAAATAAAAAGATTAAGGTATAGTTTAGAGGATCAATCAATATATACAGTTGGAGCAAGTGGTGTTAGCTCTGCTCAATGGAATCCTAATGGAACAATGCAATTACAACACAGAGTATTAAAAGAATTAGGTTATCCTAAGATAAATACAATTTATGATTATGAGGAAGCTCTTAAACGTTATATAGAAAAATACCCTGAGACGAATGGAGAAAAAACAATTGGATTATCACTTATGGCAAGTGATTGGAGATGGCTTATTACAGTTGGGAATATTGCATCATCAGCAGCTGGAATACCCGATGATGGACAATTTAAAATAGATGATGAAAGTCAAAAAGCAACATATAAATTTCAATTGCCAGAAGTTAAAGAGTATATCAAATGGCTGAATCATTTAAATGCAGAAGGATTGTTAGATCCAGAATCATTTACTCAAGATGATAGTACATACAGAGGTAAATTAGATAGAGGAGTAGTACTTGGGATTTCTGATGCTAAATGGGGCTATGAATCATCCATGAAAAATTTAATTAACAATGGAAATGAAGAAGCTACTTTTGCACCATTGCCTGTAACTATTAATGAAATTTACAAAGATCAGTCTTTAAAGGATTATGGATTTAGTGGTGGTAATGGTATAGGAATCAGCAAGTCGTGTGAGAATAAAGAAAGAGCATTTGAATTTTTGGATTGGCTAGCATCGGATGAAGCTCAAGTTTTATTAAACTGGGGAATTGAAGGGGTTCATTATAAAATAGAAAATGGTAAAAGGATATTTTTACCTGAGATTGAGAAACAGAAAAATACTGATAATAGTTTTGCTTTTAATACAGGAGTAGGAAAATATAGTAATTACTTTCCTCAAAGAGGAGATGGGGCATTAGATTCCACAGGAAATTATTATACTACAAATAGTATTGAAAATTATGAGAATGCCTATAATAGTGCAGAGAAAGAAACATTAAAGGCTTATGGTGTTAATTCTTGGGTTGATTTATTCCCTGAGGCAGAGGAATTAGGAGTATCAAAACACGGTCAGCAATGGCAGTATATTATTCCTACAGACAGCGATATGGCAATAATTCAAAATAGATTAGATGAATATACTCAAAAATCTATAACAGAGGTTATATTAGGGCCAGAATCCCAGTTTGATGATTCGTGGAATAAAATACAAGAAGAAATGAAAAAAATGGGGGTAGAACAATTAAATGATGATATGAGCAAAATGACAGTAGAAAAAATAAAACTATGGAATGAGTAAAGGGGAAGTGTAATGGAGGAGAAAATTAAAAAAGAAAAAATTTTAGATAAAATAAGAAAAATAATAAAAAAAGAAAAGAAAGATAAACATATGCATCTTAATGTAAAAAATAAGATAGTAGAAAAGAAAATCTACAATATAATTGTGAACTTATTTAAACTGGATAAATTTTTAGATAATATAACAATTAGAAATAAAATTAAAAAATCATTCATTTTAGTTTTGATTATTGCCAATGTTTCCAGCATCCTTGGTGTAGTACTATTATTGAAAACAAACTATGATTATAGATATACATTGGACAAGTATGGCTTTGTTCAAGGAGACATTGGAAAGGTTGGAAAGGAAATAGAGAAAACTCTTTATATTATAAGAGATATTACTGGAATCGAAGATGATGAGGAACTTGTAATTGAAACAGCCAGGTTAGATAGAAGATTTGAAATAATAGATCAATATATGCCTAGGATTGAAGAACGATGTAGAGAAGAAAAGGAAATAGAGATTTATACACAAATATCAGAAAACTTAAATAAATATAAAAGCGTAGTAGATAATGTTATCGGTCTAAAAAAGAGTGGAGATTCAGAAGAAGCTGCAGAAATATTTAAAATAAAAGGAAGTGTTCTTGAAAACAAATTATCATTGGATTTTGAAGAACTTATGGATATTAAGGTTCAAAATGGCGAAAAGGTAATGGGCAAATTGTTAGTAGTACAGATTGTATCAATAGTATTAACAATATTATTTATTGTAATTGGTATTATATGTGCACTATTTATATCATTATATATTTCAAATAAGATAGCTAATCCCATAAAAGATATTGTTGATATATCAAAAAAAATAGCAGAAGGAGATTTAAATGTTTCTATTAATGTTGATTCACAGGATGAAATAGGAGAATTGGCATCAACATTTGAGTATATGAGTAAAAACCTTCAAAATTATATTGCGGATTTAAGAAGGGTACTAAGCAGCATTGATAACGGAGAATTGAATATTGAAACTGGTTATTTATATAAGGGTGACTTTATTGAAATGAAGAAATCACTAGATAATATATTACAAGCTTTAAATGGAACTTTTATAGATATACTAGAAGCATCAAATACTGTAAATACTGGAGCGGGACAAGTGTCTCAAACTGCACAGCTTTTATCAAATGCATCAATGCATCAAGCTGAATCAATAGAAGAGATATTAAAGAGTATTCATGAAATAAGTGAGCAGGTTACTAAGAATTCAGATAATACAAATACTGCAGATAAATTAGCAAAGGTTTGTGTAGAAAAAGTAGAAAATAGTAACAAGCAGATGAGTGATATGCTATGTTCTATGTCTGAGATAGCACAATTCTCAAAAGAAATAAGAACAATTATAGAAGATATTGATGAAATTGCATCACAGACAGATCTTCTTGCATTGAATGCAGCAATTGAAGCTGCTAGAGCAGGTGAGGCTGGCAGAGGCTTTGCAGTAGTAGCAGATGAAGTAAGAGACCTGGCTAATAAGAGTACATTATCTGCACAAAAAACAGCTAAATTAATACAAGATACTATAAAGGCAATTGAAGATGGAATGAATATGGCAAAAGAATGTGCAGAAAATTTATCTGAAGTTGTTAAAAATGTTAATGATACAACAGAGGTTATCGGTGAGATAGCTGTTTCATCAGAAAATCAGTCTAATTCAATACATCAAATAACAAAAGAAATAGAACAGATAACAGATGTAGTTCAGTCAAATTCTGCAACTTCCGAGGAAAGTGCAGCAGCAAGTGAAGAGTTGATTGCACAGGCTGAAATATTAAACGAAATGTTAAAAAGATTCAAATTAAAAAATAAATAAAAAAATATAATAAGGTTTGAAAAAGAAAGAGTATAAATGTACAATCTATACAAGATATTTTTAAGCGTTCTTAAAATTTTATCATTAAAAATGCAAAGTTAAAATTAAAATAGAAGTGAGAGTAAATATGAAAAATAGTGAGTACTTAGAACATAATTTAAAGTTGAAATTTAATATGGAAACAGAACAATTAATTGATAGAGAAACGTTAATTAAAACTTGTTGTATAAGTATATTATGAATATAATATACTTATATAAGCTAGAACTTATTATTATTTTTGGTTCATATGCTAAGTGGATAGCTAAAAAAAGATAGTAGTATAGATTTGTGTGTTATTTTTGATTATGTAGATAAGAGAAATGCATTAATGATGTGCTTATAAAAAATAAATTAGATTATTTAGAAAAAGAACAGTTTTGTCAGGAGTATGTAAATGGTAAGAGAAATAGTAAAAGACAATGATAAATTAACACAAAAAGCAGTAGAAGCGACAAAAAAGGATTTATATATTATTGATGATATGATAGATACTGCAAAGGCAAATAGAGATATATGTGTTGGACTTGCATCTAATCAGATTGGTGAGAATGTGCGTATTATTGTAGCCTTAATGGGAGATGAGTTTATTCCTTTAGTTAATCCAAAGATAATAACACATAGTGTAGCTACTTATGAAGATGAAGAAGCATGTTTATCACATGAAGGAACAAAGAAGGCAACACGATATTCTTCTATTGAAGTAGAATATCGTGACAGAAATTTTAAAAAGAGAAAGAATATTTTCAAAGGATTTGTTGCACAGATTATTCAACATGAAATGGATCACTGTGAAGGAATTTTAATTTAGAAGAAAATTATAAGTATCTAAAAAGGCTTTTCCCATATTGTTGGGAAAAGCCTTTTTAGATATTTAATTGATGGCATTTAGAATTAAAAAAATACATCAGATTATTAACTGATAAATATTGAAAGTTGATAAATTGTAAGCATATTGGAATTTTAGTGTATTATTTACAAAATATCTATAAAATTCAGTGATAGATGTTATAATAATATTTAAGAATCCTTGAAAAGGGTGAGTTTTATTTAAGTGAGAATTGTAATAGCAGAATGATTTTAAGGGTTACTAATCTAGAAAATTTTATATGCTGTATTTTTATAGAAAATATATATTATAAATTGATAGATCATTAAAGAAAAAACTAAATCAACTAAGATATGGGGAAGAGTTATGGAAAGCATAATATTGGAATTAAAAGATTTAAAAAAGAATTTTGGATCAAAACAAGTATTAAAAGGTGTTAATTTACAAGTTAAGAGAGGAGAAATTATTGGATATATAGGATCTAATGGTGCAGGAAAAAGCACAACAATAAAAATTATCCTTGGTACAGTAGATGGATATGAAGGAGAGGCGAGAATTTTTGGAGAAAACATTAAAGATACAAAAGGTGAGTATAAAAGGAAAATAGGATATGTGCCAGAAGTATCAGATTTATATGAAAGTCTTACTGCAAAAGAATATTTGAATTTTATTGGAGAATTATACGATTTAGATGTAGAGAATTCAACGAGAAAAGCTAAAGAACTTATGAGTCAGTTTGGAATAGAAAATTACTTGAATACTAGAATTTCTGCTTTTTCAAAGGGAATGAGGCAGAAACTGATACTTATTTCTGCCATTATTCATAATCCAGAAATATTATTTTTAGATGAGCCGTTAAGTGGACTAGATGCTAATTCTGTTATGATTGTAAAAGAGCTTCTGGAAATTTTATCAAAGGAAGGTAAGACTATCTTTTATTCATCACATATTATGGATGTTGTTGAAAAAATAAGTCACAGGATAGTTCTTCTCAATGATGGAAAAATAGTTGCTGATGGAAGCTTTAAAGAGCTTAAGGAAAATTGCAATGAAGGATCTCTAGAAGAAATATTTAATGATATAACAGGATTTAATAATCATAAAGAAATAGCACAAGAAATTTCAAGGATAATTAAATAGGTGCATGTATGGAAGAATATAAATTATTAAAATTTTTAGATAAATTTAAGGGTCTGTACACTAAGCTTGGCGTAGATTATGAAAAGATGAGAATAATATTAAAGATTAAACTAACTCTTGATAGAAGAAGAACATCAACTATTATGGGAAGCTCCAATAAAAAGGATGAAGAAAGTGAAAATTCATTTGTTTATGCATTAATTATGTATGGGATAATTGGAGCTTTTATTGGAATAATCATACTAAGTTCTTCTAATGCCATGTTTTCATTTTCCATAGCTTTTGGTATGTTTATGTTTTTTGTATTAACTTCATTTATATCAGATTTTTCAAATGTTCTTTTAGATGTAAGAGATAAAAATGTAATAGGAACCAAAGGTGTTAACAATAAAACAATAGCAGCAGCTAAAGTAACACATATATGTTATTACATTTTTCTTATTTCATTAGCACTGTCATGGCTTTCAATAATAGGAATGTTTAGATTTGGCATATTAACAGGGATACTTTTTCTAGGGGAATTAATAGTAGCAGATATATTGATGATTGTAATAACAGCGCTTATATATCTTTTTATATTAAGGTTTTTTAATGGTGAAAAAGTTAAAGATATTATTAATTTTGTACAAATAGCATTAACAATAGTAATGACTATAGGTTATCAATTTTTAGGGAGAATGTTTAATGTTTTTGATTTAAATATAGTCTATAAAAGCCGCATATGGAATTTACTATTACCACCAATGTGGTTTGCAGCACCGTTATATGCAGTTAATGGAGGGGAAATTAATAAAATAATAATTATGCTTATTACATTAGCATTTATTGTTCCAATTATAGCAATTATATTATATTTAAAAAATATTTCTAAATTCGAAGATTCCTTATCAAAATTAAATAGTGTAAGAAATAATGAAAAGGAAAAGAGTAAAGGAGTATTCTATAGGTTTGGAAGGTGGACATGTAGGAATAATGAGGAAAAGGCAGCTTATAATCTTTCAGTTTCTGTAATGAAAAGAGAAAGAGAGTTTAAACTTAAGGCATATCCTAATTTAGGTTTTATTATTATCTTTCCTATACTATTCATCTTTATATTTACGAATAATTATGAAGGGATAGAGAGTATTCCTTTAAGTATGTCATTAAATATTTATTGGTTTATACTTATGATTCCATCAATTTTAATGACTCTTCAATATTCAAATGATTATAAAGCAGCATGGATTTATGAATCTGTATTTATAAAAGATACAGCTAATATATATATAGGTGCTTATAAAGCCTTGATAGTTAATTTATTATTACCATTGTACTTAGTTGAAAGTGTGATTTTTACAGTGATTTTTGGTATACAAGTGCTGGGAATTTTAATTATTGTTTTTATATTCTTATTAATATTCATAGTTGCTGAACATATAATTGGAAAATTAAGCTTACCATTTACTACAAAAGCTGGTGTGGTTGATAATGGAAGTAATTTACTAAATATCTTACTAGGTATGATTCTTGTTGGTATTACAGCAACAATAAATTATTTTCTATTATCGAATATAATTGCATTGATAGTTTATGGCATAGCCCTTGTGATAGTAGCACTTTTTATGTGGAGGAAATGTATTAAAACCTATGTGTAAATCTGATAAGTGTAGCAATACATGACTATTACCATAGGCAGATAGTAAAGAGATAATAGATTAGCTTAGAGGAGTTGCTTCAAATATTATTTAACAGGAAATGGAGCACTGTGAAGGTGATATACTTTGGAATGAAATTATAAATATTTGACAAATTTATATTGAAGTGATATTTTTTATGTATATGTTATACAACTGACGGAAGTGGAATAAACCACATGAAGTATAACAAGTAATAAGCCGACCGTCTGGGCAAAAGTCCGGATAGGTGGGCTTTTTATTTTGTTTAAAAAGGAGTGTAATATTAACATGAAAGAATTAAAATTAAAGTATGGGTGTAATCCAAATCAAAAACCATCTAAAATATTTATGAAAGATGGTGAACTTCCTATAACAATAATCAATGGAAATCCTGGATATATTAATCTATTAGATGCATTAAATGGCTGGCAGCTTGTAAAAGAATTAAAGAATGCTACGGGACTTCCATCAGCAGCTTCATTTAAGCATGTTAGTCCTTCAGGAGTTGGTGTAGCAATAAAATTAAGTAAAGTATTAAAAAAAGCATATTTTATTGATGATGTGGATTTATCTGACATTGCAACTGCTTATTTAAGAGCAAGAGGTGCTGACAGAATGTCATCTTATGGAGATTTTGTAGCTTTATCACATGAGTGTGATGAGCAGACCGCAAAATTTTTATCAAGGGAAGTTTCTGATGGAATAATAGCACCATCATATTCAAAGGCTGCATTAGACATACTAAAAACTAAGCGTAAAGGCAAATATTTAATAATACAAATAGATGAAAATTATATTCCAAAGCAAATGGAAACAAAAGAGGTTTATGGGATAACATTTGAACAAAAGCGAAATGATATTAAAATATCAGAAGATTTATTAACAGATTTACCTACTAAAAATAAAAATTTACCTGACAATGTAAAAAGAGACTTGATTATATCTTTAATAGTATTAAAATATACACAATCTAATTCTGTATGTTATGTAAAAGATGGACAGGCAATTGGTATTGGGGCAGGACAGCAGTCGAGAATTCATTGTACAAGGCTTGCAGGCAATAAGGCTGATGCATGGTTTCTAAGACAAAGTCCTAAGGTTATAAATCTTCCATTTAAACAAAGATTAAAAAGAGCAGATAGAGATAATGCAATAGACATATATATTTCAGATGATTATATGGATATATTATCTGAAGGGGTATGGGAATATATATTTACTGAAAAGCCAAATCCATTTACTAAGGAAGAAAAGAGAGAATGGTTAAAAAATTTGAAAGATGTATCCTTAGGATCAGATGCATTTTTCCCATTTGGAGATAATATAGAACGTGCAAAAAAGAGTGGAGTATCATATATAGCACAGCCCGGAGGTTCAATACGAGATGATAATGTAATAAAAATATGCGATAAATATAATATAGCTATGGCATTTACTAATGTACGTTTATTTCATCATTAAATTAAGTAAATAATTTACGGTAATGTATAAAAATTAAAAGGAGAGAACAAATATGTATAGTGAATATCCAATTATACGATTAAGAGATAGGACAGATTTAAATGAAAGAGCATCTAATTGGTTTCATAAAAAATGGGGCATTCCAAAGAAAGCTTACTTAAGTAGTATACAAGAGAGTCAAAACCATTGTGTAAATATACCACAATGGTATATAGTATTGGATAAAAATGAAATTATTGCAGGAATAGGTGTTATAGAAAATGATTTTCATAAGCGTAAGGATTTATATCCTAATATTTGTGCTGTATATGTAGAAGAAGAATATAGAAATTATGGAATAGCAAAAAGAATGTTAGATTTTGTATGCAATGATGTATTTCATATGGGATATGACCATGTTTACCTAATAACTGATCATACTAATTTTTATGAGAAGTGTGGGTGGAACTTTCTTTGTATGGTAGAAGAAAATGATGGACATATGATCAGAATGTATCACTTTAAATATGAACATTAAGTGTGTTGGGAAATTATAAGTGAAATATTGGATTGTACTAAAACTAGTAGTTTAATATTATTTATATTATGGCATATATGTATATCGGAGAACTAGTTAGGGATTAGAGACATTTGTAATAAGTTTACAAACCATAGAGAGATAAACTTTCTATGGTTTGTATTATGAATTAAGTTATTGTATTTAAAACAAAATAGTATTTTGATAATTCCTATATAAATCAAGCTTTCCTTGCTTTAAGTGCAGGAATAAATGTGCGGAATAGGAATAAAGCTAGACATATTGCTGCAAAAATTAGTCCTATTGGATAGGCTATTGATGTTGATAGATGGAATCCTTCTTCAGCATATAGTATATAAGTGCAGCTTACAGCAGACATAAATGTTGCAGGAAGTGCTGCAATTAATGATGAAATAGGCTTGTTTAACTTAGCATATTTAGCAAGATATACAGAACCAGCCCAAAGTACCATCATTGCTAATGTCTGATTTGACCAAGAAAAATATCTCCATACAACTTGGTAATCAACAAGTGATATTAAATAACCAATTCCAAGAAGTGGGACAGCTAAATAAAGTCTGTTAGGAATTTTAGTTTGATCAATTTTAAACCAGTCTGCAATTGTAAGTCTTGCACTTCTGAAGGCTGTATCTCCTGAAGTAATAGGGCATGCAATTACACCAATTATAGCAAGTACACCACCAACATTACCTAGAAGTCCCATTGACATATCATATACTGTTGTAGAATTACCACCATTTGCTGCAAATAATCCACCAGTTCCTTTATAAAATGCGATTCCAGCAGAAGCCCATATAAGAGCTATAATTCCTTCAGCAACCATTGCACCATAAAATACATGTCTTCCATTTTTTTCATTTTGAATACATCTTGAGATAATAGGTGATTGTGTAGCATGGAATCCAGAAATTGCACCACATGCTACTGTAATAAACATTAATGGCCAGATAGGAGATCCTTTTGGATGTAGATTTTCAAAAGTGATTTCCATCATTGGATTTGTTCCACTATTATAAATAGTTGCACCAGCAATACCTACAGCCATAACAATTAGACATATTCCAAAGATAGGATAAAGTCTACCGATTATTTTATCTATTGGTAATAATGTAGCAAGAAAATAATAGATTAAAACAACGATTGTCCAAAATGTGATATTCATAAAGTTAGGTGTGAGTTTTGCAAGTAGACCAGCAGGTCCAACCATGAATACAACACCAACCATAACAAGAAGAATTACAGAGAATACTCTCATTACATTTTTCATTATATTACCTAAGTAAAGTCCTACGATTTCAGATATACTTGCACCATCATTTCTAACTGAAAGCATTCCACTTAGAAAATCATGTACACCACCAGCTAGAATTGTACCAAATACAATCCATAAATATACAGAAGGCCCCCATATAGCACCTGAAAGAGCACCAAATATAGGGCCGAGTCCAGCTATATTAAGAAGCTGTACAAGGAATGCCCTCCATGTTTTCATTGGCACATAATCTACACCATCTGGATGGGATATTGCTGGTGTTTCTTTGTCAAATTCAGGTCCGAAAACCTTTTCTACAAATTTACCATAAATGCAGTATCCTATAACTAATAAAGCTAACGATACGAAGAAACTAATCATTATTATTCCCCCCTTTTAGAATTTAGAAAAATTATAAATAACATCAGATATAAATTGATTCTTCATTAAATTATATACAATTAGTTTGTATAATATTAACTAATATCAAATATATTTGTATAATTTTTATTATCATGATTGTATTAGTATAAAAGAACTGTTGATTTTACGCTGATAAGAAATTTTATAGTTATTTAAAGTAATAATAGATAAAGGAAGGACACAAAATATAAAAAACCATCTATTAAAATTTATGCAAAAGTAATTTTAACAGATGGTTTTATAATTCATAAAGTTAGTTTCTAGCTTTACATTCATTAAGATAAAAATTTGTTATTTTATCTAAAGTAAGATAATTTTCTATATAAGATTTATTCCACAATCCTAATTTTTTACGATTTTCTGTGGAATTAATTAAAAGATTTATATATTCAGTTAATTTATTTATTATTAATTCATCATTAAATTTCTCAGGATTAAATGAATGGTCTCCAAAATTTGAATCAACTAAGGTTTCAATATTACTATTATCAACAATATTTACATGTCCATTTGAACCAAAAGAAATAACTGGTTTTCCTAAACTCATAGCTTCAATTGCAACTCTTCCAGTTCCAATAATTAAATCACTTTCAAAGTAGTAAGATAAGATATTAAATTTATTCCCTAAGAAAAAAACTTTGTTATTATCATTAAATTCTTTATTTATATTTTGGCATAAATTTTTAATAGATAATGCATAATTTCCATTTCCAGCAATTATAGCAAAAACATTTTTGTTTTTTTTGATTACTTTTTTAAAGCTTTCTAAAAATAATAGAGCTAGTTTTGATTTATTGTAAGATAATCTGCTGCAATATATCAGGATTATTGAGTTTTCATCAATACCCAATGCCTTTTTTAAGAAATTTTTTTTACTAATAATATTATTAGATACTTCAATACCATTAGGAATTACAAGATATTTGTGAATATATGATTTTTCTAATAATTCACTGTAATATTTTTTTGAATACTCACTTACAAATATAATTTCATCAAGATAATTACTATAAGATTGTATAATTTTTTCTGAATAATATATTCCGTGAATAGTAAATATTATAGGAACATTTAATATTGATTTAATCATAGGACACAGATATAAGTCTTTATCCATATGAATTTGAATAAGCTTTATATTTGGAATAATTGAAAGAGTATTTTTAAATTTATAAATATTTTTTAAGTCAAAAATATATAGAGGAATATCATAAAAAACAAATAACTCTTTATTAAAGCATTCATTAGTTAAAATGCATAATTGTATCTTCTCTTTTTTCAGTCTATTAGCTAAATTTATAACATAACTTTCCGTACCACCAATATTTACACTATTTAAAATAGTAACAATAGTAGAATCATATTCAATGCAATAAGTTGATAATTTTTTTTTTGAAGTTATTATTTCTTTAAAGTATGATTGATTATCAAGAATTTTATTTCTATTAAAAATAGCAAGTTTATTAGTAGTGAGTGGAGATTCGCAATAATTTAGACATTCTTTATAAGGAAGCCTTGATTTTTGGACATAATATAGAATTTCAGGGACTTTACTTATTTTTTCAAAACGTAAGAAATAAAGTATAAGATCAATTTCTGAATCGAAAATACTATGAGTACAATAAGGCAATATATCAATGAGAAAGCTTTTTCTTAGCACAAATGTATATAAATCTAATGGAAGATAAGATGCTGATATTACAGAGTTAATGTTATCAGAATCTATAAACTTATTAGATTCAATTAATGCTTCTTTTTCATAAATATTATTATTCATAGAGGCTTCTAGACAAGAGCAGATATTTAAATTATTTGAATTCATAAAAGAAATCTGTTTTTCAAACCTTTTAGGATCATTAATATCACAATTAGCTATTAAAGCAATGAAATCTCCAGAAAGTGATGAAGAAAATGATAATAAGAAATTAAAAATAGACGTTCTTTCATTGATTTCTATTATCTGATATTTATCTTTTATAATATTGCTTATATTATTTATTTTTTCAAAAGTAATAATATATAGTTCCCAATTAGTAAATGTTTGTTTTGAAATGCTCGTTAGAGTGTCAGAAAGATCAGTGTTATCAAGAGCAATTAAAAGGATATTTAATTTAGAAGTCATTTAATTGTGCATCATACAATATCATTGTAGATACCTGTGTGCATGGACTTTGTGCTGCATATGTGACCTGAAAATTCTCTATAATTCTATAGTCATCATAATTATTTATTACTAATGGGAAGAAAATTACTTTAGTTGAACATGGAGTTATATAGTATTGATTTTGAAAGACTAAAATACTTTCGCCATCAGTAAGGTCATAAATATTTATAGTAACATAGTCGCATACTGTGTTATTAGCTATAGTTATTTTTAATATATTATAATTTTGATTGTTATTAATAATTTCATATTTATATTCTTCTAGCATCTTATTATTTCCTCCATTAAAAGTATATATTTTTCTAAATCTTGTACATAGTCAGTATATGAATTTTATAAAATATTGTTAAATAATAAAACAAAAAATATAAGATCTGCATAATATAGTATAGACAAGACATATTAGGAGGAAAAGTAATGCACGTTGAGAGGATAAAAAATTTAGTAAGTATTGTTGTATCAAATTATAATAATCAAAAATATATTGAAGAATGTTTAGACTCATTAATAAATCAATCATATGAAAATATTGAAATAATTATTATTGATGATTGTTCAACAGACAATAGTGTAGATATCATTAATTCATGGATAAATAAAATAAATAATTACAACAAAGACAAAATAACATTCTTAAAAATGCCTAAAAATATGGGCTTTTCAGGAGCAGTTACAGTTGGTATGTATCTTGCAAAAGGAGAATATATTGCTATCCAAGATGGTGATGATATTTCACATAATAAGCGAATAGAAACTCAAGTGAAATATTTACAAGATAACAATGATATTATGATGGTTGGATCTAATTATTCTGTATTTAGAAATTATATAGAAGAAGCAAAAACAGTGCCTAATTTTGTTGTTTATGGAAAAACTAAAATAGAAGAAGAGTTTGGAAATGGAAATAGTCCTGTGTCTTTTGGAACTATACTTTTTAAAGGAGAAGTATTTGATAAAGTAGGAGGATTAACAAGAAAATTAGAAGGTGCAGAAGATTATGAATTTATAGCAAAATCTCTTATTTATGGTATTAATAATATAAATGAACCTTTGTATTACTATAGATCCCATAAAGATCAGAGATCAAAACAATATTATTCAAAGGAGGCAAAGAAGAAGGATAAAGTCTATAAAGAAACATTAAGTGTTATGTTGGTTTTAGACAAATTTAATATTGGAGGAACAGAAACGCATGTTTTAACATTAGCAAAACAATTAATAAACGAAGGAATAAAAGTAACAGTAGTAGGTGGTTATGGTCCTTTAGACAATGAATTTAGAAAATTAAAGTGTAAAATATATAATTTGAATTTTCCTCTTGAAATAGAAAGAGATGAAAATAAAAAAATCAGTTTTTTAGATGATATAAATAATATTATAGAATCTGAGGATATAAATTTGATCCATGCACATCAGTCATCATCTGGAAGTCTTGCATTAGAGGCAGGTAAAAAGCTGGGAATACCATGCATATTTACTGTTCATGGTATGTATTATTATGATATATTAAATAGTGCATTAAAGCAGGCTGATACTGTCATAAGCGTCAGTATTCCAGTATATAAATGGCTTTTAAAATATGATATAAATTCTGTAGTAGTTCCCAATGGAATTTCATTTAGGAATTATATGAATAGTCAGTCTAATTTTTTACGAAGTATCTATGATATGGATCAAGATTCACTTGGCATAATTTATTGCAGTAGGATGGCATGGGGAAAGATACAAGTATGTAAAAATTTAATTACAGTTATAAGAGATTTGCGAAAAAGAGATAATATAAAATATGATGGAATAATAATAGGAGATGGACCAGGGTATTTAGAGTTAAAGAAGTTTGCAGATAGTGTTAACAATGAATTGGGACAAGAAGTTATTCATTTTACTGGAAGTCAAATTGATGTGAACAAGTTTTATATGGCTGGTGATTGTGTATTAGGAACAGGAAGAGTTGCAATAGAAGCAATGGCGGCATTTAAAAAAGTTATTGCAGCTGGTAATTCTGGATATTATGGTTTTACAACAAGTGAAAATTTTAAAGAAGCTTGGAGCACTTATTTTGGTGATCATGATTATAAGTTTGATAATGACCCTAAGTATTTATATGAGGATATGAAAGAGTACTATCTAAATAAAGAATACTATGATAAAGATATATATGACCTATATGATAAGAGCAGAGTTTTATTTGATATATTTAAGGTAACAAGCGAATTGATAGATATCTATATTGATGCGTTTAATTAGGAAATGAAAATAAATGCTAATTTGATTTTTAAAAGATAAATTTCATTTATAATAATTAATAGTTATATAGATTTTACTATGGGGAGTACTATTTAAAAATAAAAAATTCAGATTGGCTTTAGGGGCTGTCACATTAAATTTAGTGTGACAGCCCCTTTGCTATAAAAGTACATATAATACAAAGCATGAATTTATTTAGAATTAATACTTCTATACTTATTAGGAGAGTATTCATAATACTTTTTAAAGAGTTTACTGAAATAATAAGCATCCGAATAACCTACAGATTGAGCAATAATTTTTACAGGCATTTCTGTTTCAAGAAGTAAATCTTTAGCTTTTTGCAGTCGTAAATTTATTAAATAATTAATAGGAGATTCGCCTGTTTTTTCTTTAAAGGTTTTTGATATATAAACAGAACTTATATACATATTTTTTGAAATATCATTAAGAGAAATATTATTCATATAATTTTTTTCAAAGTAATCTATAATAATTTCTACTATGTTACTTTTATCATAAAAAGGCAGAGAATACTGCTTTAATTTTTTTGTATTTTTCACATAGTTTGTCTCTTTTAAAAAAAGAGCAATAAGTTTCATAACAAGACTTTTTAAAACTAATTCTTTGCCAATTTCGCTGCATTCATGTTCTTCAATTATTTCAAGGCAACACTTGTGAAAGTCTTCACCATATTGATTAAATTGCATTGGTACTGTTGAAGAATTCTTCAAAATATGATTTAAAGGAAGACCATCAATTTTTAAATTTCTAAATCCAACATGGAGTTCTTTAAGATTGCTATTAATACCTTTGGTAAAGTACTCGTGATGGTAAACTCCAGCATTAAATGGAAGCAGGGTTTTTTCTTTTATTAAATAAAATTTATCATCTATTTTGTAATTTACATTTCCAGAAACAACATAGCTGAATTCTATAAAATCATGACAGTGATAATTTCCTTCAAATGTATCACTAGTAGTACAATAAATAGAATATAACACTTCAGGATTGAATTTTTCAATTGAAATTCCTACATTACACACTAATGGTTCCCCCTTTCTTCTATATAAGAATATACATCATATAAATAAAAAAGTACATTTTTATTTGATTTTTTTTATTAGATAATTAACATGTTAAAAAAATAGAGACGATGTAGGGAGGAATTATTAATGAGCAGCATTAAATGGGTATTTACATATGTAAATAAGTACAAATTTAGATTTTATTCAGCATTTGTAGCAGCACTTATCTGTTCACTTATGTCTATGATTAATCCATATTTAAGTGGAGTGATTGTAGATGATGTAATAATGAAGAATAAATCAGGTATTCTCATTTATATATTAGGAATAATGGTATTTATAACAGTATTAAAATCAGTGATAAGATATACTTATCAGATGGTTTTTGAACATGTATCACAAAATGTAATATTTGAAATAAGACAACAGATGTATGAAAAACTTCAGGAACTTGATGTAGATTATTACAATAGGACAAGAACTGGAGATATAATGGCAAGGATGACTGGAGATATGGATGCCATAAGACATTTTATTGCATGGGTTATGTATAATATATTTGAAAATGTAACTATGTTTGTATTTGCAATAGGTACTATGTTTGTAATAAATGCACAGTTTACAATGTTCATGTTTTTACTTACACCACTAGTAGCATATTGTGCATATAGAATGACCGTAAAATGTAATCCTATATTTTACGATATAAGAGAAAGATTTTCTAAATTAAATACTGTTGTACAGGAAAATATAAGTGGAAACAGAGTGGTTAAAGCTTTTGCAAAAGAAAGATATGAGATATCAAAATTTGAAGAGCGAAATAAGGAATATATGGACTCAAATATGGATCTTGCAAAAGTGATACAAAAATATATGCCAATGTTAAATGCTCTTTCAAATATGTTCAGTGTAATAATGATTTTAGTTGGTGGAATATTAATAATAAGCGAAAAATTGACCATGGGAGAACTGGTGATTTTTAATGGTCTTATATGGGCAATAAACAATCCAGTTAATATGGTTGGATGGTTAATAAATGATGTGCAGAGATTTCTAGCAGCATCAAAAAAGATGAGAATGCTTCTTGGGGAACAGACTAAAGTTGCAAATCCTAAAAATGGAATAAAACCAAGCAAAATTAAGGGTGAAATTGAATTTAGAAATGTAAATTTTGAGTATGGTGATGAACAGGTACTTAAAAATGTTAATTTTCATGTGAGGCCTGGACAAAGAGTTGCAATTTTTGGTCAGACAGGCTCTGGTAAATCTACTATTATTAATCTTATAGAGAGATTTTATGATGCACAATCTGGCGAAGTTCTTATTGATGGAGTAGATATAAAAAAATATGATCTTCACGCATTAAGAAGAAACATATCAATATCTATGCAGGATGTGTTCTTATTTTCTAATACTATAGAGGATAATATAAGATATGGAATACCGGATATAGATAATTCAAAAATATCATGGGCGGCAGAAATGTCAGATGCAGATAATTTTATAAATAAACTTGCTGACTCATATGAAACAATAGTTGGAGAAAGAGGGGTAGGATTATCTGGTGGTCAGAAACAAAGAATAACACTTGCTAGGTCCATAATAAAAGATCCATCAATATTAATTCTGGATGATACAACATCAGCACTTGATGTTGAAACTGAAGCAGCAATTCAAAAGAATCTAAAATCTATATATAAAGGAAAGACAACATTTATTATAGCTCATAGGATTTCTTCGATAAAAAATTCAGATTTAATATTAGTTCTTGATAATGGTGAAATAATTGAAAGTGGTACACATGAAGAATTGATAAATGCACATGGACATTATTATGATGTATACAAAGAACAATATGGTGAGTATATAAATGATGGTGATAAAAAAAGGGAGGTTATATAGATGGCAAAAAACAAATATGATGTTGATGAATCATTAGATGAAAAACTGAACTTAGGACATTGTAAAAGAATTTTATATTATGTAAAACCATATAAAAAAGAAATGATAATTACACTTATAGTAATGCTTTTATCAAGTGTAGCAAGTTTAATGGGACCTTATTTTGTAAAGATTGCTATGGATGAAAGTATTCCTAATAAAGATATGAATGGACTTATTTTTATAAGTATATTATTTGTTGCTACAATTATAATAAGTTCAGTATGTATGAAATATAAGATAAAAACAATGACATTAGTTGGACAATCTATCATAAAAAATATAAGATCAGATTTATTTAATCATCTGCAAAAACTTCCATTTTCATATTATGATAGCAGACCTCATGGGAAGATACTTGTAAGAGTTGTTAATTATGTGAATTCATTAAGTGATTTATTATCAAATGGATTAATTAATATGATCACTGATTTATTTAGTATTTTTGTAATAATTGGATTTATGTTATTTATAAGTCCAAAACTTACATTAATATGTCTCATTGGAATGCCAGTTTTATGTTTAGTAGTAGCCATGCTTGCAAAAGTTCAGAGAATAACAACACAGAAATATAGCAATAAGCAATCAAATTTAAATGCTTACATTCAGGAAAGTATAAGTGGAATGAAAGTAACTCAGGCATTTGCAAGAGAAAATGTCAATGCACAAAAGTTTAGAACGGTAAGTGGGGAAAATAGAAGTACCTGGCTTACAGCTGTAAAATATCAGCTTATGTTATGGCCTGCAATTGATAATATTTCAGTTTTTACTGTATCCCTTGTATATTTAGTGGGTATAAAATCCATTGGAGTAGACATATCAGTAGGTACATTAATTGCTTTTGTAGGGTATATATGGAGATTCTGGAACCCGATAGTTAATATATCAAATTTCTATAATACATTAATTATGGCAATGGCATATTTAGAGAGAATATTTGAAACTCTTGATGAAGAAGTAAGCATAACTAATGAAAAAAATGCTTATGAAATGCCAGAAATTAAAGGTAATGTTGAGTTTAAAGATGTAGTTTTCAAATATGAAGATGAAGATAGGGAAATATTGAAGAATGTATCATTTAAAGTGAATGCTGGAGAGACTATAGCTTTAGTAGGACCTACAGGAGCAGGAAAAACTACAATAATAAATCTTTTAAGTAGATTTTACGATGTGACAAAAGGTGAGGTTAGAATAGACGATAATGATATTAGAAAAGTAACACTTAATTCTTTAAGAGAACAGATGGGAGTTATGCTTCAGGATACATTTATATTTTCAGGAACCATATTAGATAATATAAGATATGGGAATTTAAATGCAACTGAAGATGAGATTGTCAATGCAGCAAAAGCTGTACGAGCTCATGAATTTATTATGAATTTAAAGGATGGATATAACACTCAGGTAAATGAAAGAGGAAGCAGATTGTCAGTAGGACAGAGACAGCTTATATCATTTGCAAGAGCACTGCTTGCAGATCCGAAAATATTAATTTTAGATGAAGCTACTTCAAGCATAGATACTCAGACAGAAAAATCACTTCAGGAAGGGTTGAACAAGCTATTAAATGGAAGAACATCATTTGTAATTGCTCATAGATTATCAACTATAAAAAATGCAGATAGAATAATGGTTATAAATGATGGAAAGATAGCTGAAATTGGTACTCATGATGAATTAGTGAAAAAACGTGGTGAATATTACGATTTGTATAGAGCACAGTATGAAATTATGAATGCTGTTTAACTTTATGAAGAAATGGGTTTTAAAGCAGCAGATCAATATTGATATGTTGCTTTTGTAGATATATAAAATAAAAATATTAGTAAATTATGTTCATGTACAAGCATGTGCACGAGATAAAAGGAGTTCAATAAAATTATGAAAACAGAAATTTATTCAATTCAAGTTTCAGGTTCTCAGAAAGAATCAAAATTATGTACTTATATATTAGACAACTCTCCAGAGATTGGAATAAAAAAGCGTCCAATTATTCTTATGTGTCCTGGTGGTGGTTATTGTATGACTTCAGACAGAGAAGGTGAAATTTTAGGGATGCAATTTTTATCAATGGGATATCATGTTGCTATTTTACGATATTCATGCGCACCATCTGTGTACCCAACTGCTCTTTTGGAATTAGCACAAGCAATGAAATTAATCCATGAACATGCAGAAGAGTGGCATGTAGAAGAAAATAATATAATAGTTCAAGGTGCATCAGCTGGAGGTCATCTTGCAGCGAGTTTAGGTGTATTCTGGCATGAAAAATGGTTAGCTGATGCAACTGGGATTTTATGTGAACAATTGAAACCTGCTGCTATGCTATTATGTTATCCGGTAATCACTTCAGGAAAATATGCTCATAGAGGATCGTTTGAGTCATTACTGAATGGTCAATATACAGATGAAATGCTAAATAAAGTTTCATTAGAGAAACAAGTGACAAATGATACTCCACAGGCATTTATTTGGCATACTTATACAGATGATTGTGTTCCAGTACAAAATTCTCTTTTATTGATTGAAGCAATGAAACAATATGAAATTCCTGTAGAATTTCATATGTATCCAGTAGGTGGTCATGGACTATCTACTTGTGATGAATTAACAGCTACACCTGATGGTTATGGTGTACAAGAGGAATGTCAGAGCTGGCTTCCACTTGCAAAAAGTTGGCTGAAACATATTTGTAAAAAATAAAATCATAATTGTAAAATAGCATTATTCCGCAGGTGGATTTGCTATTTTTTTATGCACAATACTAATATTAACTATACTAGTTGATAACTTTAATTTCATGTAGTATGTATAAAAAATAAAAAAATTAATGTAAAATTAGTTTAATTATAAGGGTGTTAAGAGAAGTGTTTGTAAAAGTATAATCTTAGTAAACGGTATCAATGGCTATTTATATTTATTATGTAAATAACAGCATTTATATAAAAGGAAGAAGTATGAAGAATTTATTAAAAAGGGGAGATTGAAGTGGTAAAAAAATATAATTTAAAAGGAATTATTAAATTAGTAGCAGTAGCAGTAGCAGTGCTGTTATTAGTACCAGCCCAAACAGTATTTGCTGCAACATGGTCATCATCAGATAATTGGGGTGAATGGAAGACTAATGGATATACTATAAGAAATGATATTTGGGGAGAAGGTGCTGGACCTCAAAGTATATGGGCTAATTCAGAAAGTGACTGGGGAGTTTGGTCAGCTCACCCTAATACTGGAGGAATAAAATCATATCCTCATGCAGAAAAAGTAATAAATAAGAACCTTAGTGATATTAAAACTTTGACAAGTAATTTTAATGTAACTGTACCTACAAATGGAGTTGCAATGGAAACAGCTTATGATATATGGTTAAATAATAATGCATATGAGGTAATGTTATGGATGAATTCATATGGAGACGTTAAACCTATTTCTTATAATTATGATTCTTATGGAAATGCAGTTCCATATTATTGGGGAGTACCAGTTGGAGGTCATACATGGAACGTATATAGAGGAAATAATGGTGGAAATGAAGTATTTAGTTTTGTAAGGGTTGATGGAAATATTAGTTCTGGAACAGTAGATTTACAAGAAATTCTTAATTGGATAAAAGATGTTCCAGAGTGGTATGGAGATGTTTATTTAGGACAAGTACAATTTGGATATGAAATTACATCTAGCTATAATAATGGAAATGGATATAATTTCAAGACTAATAATTTTTCTGTATATTCAGAATAATATAGTATCATTTAAAAAATGCTGTTATTTATTAAATGTTTTATGAAGAAATAGAGGGTGATTAATAGCCCTCTATTTGTTATGAGTGCATATAAAATTAATTATTGTTTTAATCAAATGTAGAAAATATTAGGAAGTAATGGTGAGTATGGAGAGAATTAATATTACAATTAACGTTACATTAATTATTACATATAAACAAAAAATGCAAATGTGAACTTAGTTCACATTTGCATTTTTTGATAATAAAGTATAAAACTTATTTTATTATCAAAATGAAATATGGAATTTTAAAACATAATTACATATATTACCAAACTAAAAAGAACTATAATTTATGTAATATTTTTTGGGTATTTATATATTTTGGTAAAGACTATAATTAGTTATCTGTTAAAATTGCTGTTAAATATAAAAGAAATTATAAGGAATCAAAGAGGAGGGGAAAAATAAATGGAACAGATTAATTTACATGGTCAGTGGAAGTTTAAATTAGATGGTAATAAAGCAGGTATTACTGAGAAGCTATTTAATAAAAACTTTGATGACATAATTATTCTACCAACTACTACGTCTGAAGCTAAGAAGGGAATTCTAAATACTGATGTCGAGTTAGGTTTTCTTACTGATTTATATAAATTTGAAGGATATGCTTGGTTTTCTAAAGAAGTAACTTTTCCTAAAAATGATGGAGAAAAATATTTCGAGTTAATCATTGAAAGAACTAGAATTACTCATGTTTGGGTAGATGAAGAGTATGTAGGAACTGAGAATAGTTTGTGTACATCACATCATTATGATATAACGCCTTATATAAAAAATAAAAAACACAAGATTACTATTATGGTAGATAACACTGGATATCCAACAAAAGGTGGTCATATGACTTCACCAGATACTCAGACAAACTGGAATGGAATAACAGGAGAAATATCAATTAATATAACTAATAAAACAAGATTGAGCAATATAAAGTTTTATCCTAATATAGATAAAAATACAGTTAAGGTTACAGGGAATATTAAAGGTAAAGAAGTTGATACTATATCATTAAAAGTTCTTGATAATGAAATTTTATTTAATAAACAAAGTTTTTCTGTGAAAGATTGTCATTTTGAATTTGAATATGATATGGGAGGGCATGTAAGGCTTTGGAGTGAATATGATCCATATTTATATAAAATGTTAATTCAGATTGAGAAGAATGAAAAGTGTATCAATGAAGAAACTTATTCATTTGGTATGCTTGCATTTAAGGCTTCGGAAAAGAAATTCTTGATTAATGGCAAGGAAACATTTCTTAGAGGAAAACATGATGGTTTAATATTTCCTCTTACAGGATACGCACCAACAGATGTAGAAAGTTGGATAAAAGTACTTAAAATAGCTAAAGAATATGGAATTAATCATTATAGATTTCATACATGCTGTCCTCCAAAAGCAGCATTTGAAGCAGCTGATTTAGTTGGGATTTATATGGAACCAGAATTACCATTCTGGGGAACAATTACAACTGAGGAGGATGAGAATCATGATGCAGCAATGCAGGAATATTTGATTGCAGAAGGATTCAGAATTTTAGATGAGTTTGGTAATCATCCATCATTTGTAATGATGTCACTAGGAAATGAGTTATGGGGAAGTAAGGAAGTTCTTAATTCTATTTTAAAAAGGTATAAGGATTATGACAATAGGCATCTTTATGTACAAGGATGTAATAATTTTCAATGGGCTCCATGTATTCTTGAAGAAGATGACTTCTTTAGTGGAGTACGTTTTTCAGGAGACAGATTATTTAGAGGATCTTATGCTATGTGTGATGCTCCACAAGGACATGTTCAGACAAAAGCACCAAATACTGATTACAACTATGATGAAATGATAAGACCTATTGCTAAAGAAAAAAATGTAGCAGGACAAGGTGGGGTTAAACAGATTCAGTATGGAACAGGAGTTAAAGAAGTTCTTGTATCTGAAGAAGACGAGTTTATTCCTAAAGTTCCTGTTATATCGCATGAAATTGGGCAATATGAAACATTTCCAGATTTCAATGAAATAGATAAATATACTGGTGTATTAAGAGCAAGGAATTTTGAAACATTTAAAGCACGTTTAGAAGAAAAAGAATTAATAGATAAAGCACAATTATATTTTAAAGCATCTGGAAAACTTGCAGCACAATGCTATAAAGATGAACTTGAAACAGCATTTAGAAGTAAGGAATTAGCAGGATTCCAGTTATTGGATCTTCAAGACTTTAGTGGACAGGGAACAGCTTTAGTTGGAGTACTTGATGCCTTTATGGATAATAAGGGAATAATCTCAGCTGATGAGTGGAGGGAATTCTGTTCAGATTGTGTATTACTTGGAGAGTTTTCTAAGTATGTATGGAATTGCGATGAGATTTTCAAATGTAGTGTAAAGCTTTCAAATTATAGAGATATTATCAATAAAGATATGTGTTTAAAAATAGAACTTCTTGATTCAAAAGAATGTATATGGAATAAAGAAATAGAATTAACAAGACTTTTAGTTGGAATTAATGATATAGCAGATTTTGAAATTCAATTACCACATTATTCAACTCCAGAGAAAGCAACTCTTAAATTAAGCGTTGGAGCATTAAATATTTCAAATCATTATGATATATGGATATATCCACAGGTTCCAGAAATAAATACTCGTGCAGATATTATAATTACTGATGATATAAGTGAAGTAATAGAAGGTATTTCAAATAAGAAGAAGATTTTATATTATCCAAAAAATGAAGAAAATCTAAATTCAATTAAAGGAACATATTGTACTGATTTCTGGTGTTATCCAATGTTCCGTTCTATTTCAGAAGGTATGGGTAAACCAATACCTGTAGGAACTATGGGACTTCTTATTGATAATAATAATCCAGCGTTAAAATATTTCCCCTGTGAGTTTTATTCAACACCACAGTGGTGGGATATAGTGATGAATTCACATCTATCAATTCTTGATGATGTGAAAGTAAATCCTATAGTGCAGATGATTGATAATTTTGAGAGAAATCATCGATTAGGATTGATTTATGAAATTAACATAGAAGATACAGATATTCTTGTTTGTACATCACCATTAGATAAAATTGAAAACAGCATTTCTGCTGGATGGCTTAAGTACAGCTTGATTCAATATATTTTATCGCCAGATTTTAAACCAGAAAAAAGTGTTGATATAAATTCATTCAAAACCATATTTTCCAATCAAAAATAATTGATTGATTAAAATAAATAGATAAAAGGAGACTGATAAAAATGACAAATATAAATTATTCTTCAGAAAGTTATTTGAAGAAAGTAGATGCATATTGGAGGGCGACTAACTATATTTCAGTTGGTCAATTATACCTTAAAGGAAATCCTTTATTAAGAGAACCATTGAAGCCAGAACATGTTAAAAATGCTGTTTTTGGTCATTGGGGTACTATAGCAGGACAAAACTTTATTTATGCTCATTTAAATCGTGTAATTAATAAATATGACTTAAGCATGCTATATATTTCTGGTCCAGGCCATGGCGGACAAGTTATGGTCTCTAACTCTTATTTAGATGGAAGCTATAGTGAAGTTTATCCTGAAATAACTCAAGATCTTGAAGGGTTATCAAAATTATATAAACAGTTCTCATTCTCAGGGGGAATTGGATCTCATGCGACACCTCAAGCTCCAGGCTCAATTCATGAAGGTGGAGAATTAGGATACTCGTTAGTACATGGTTTTGGTGCTATATTAGATAATCCGGATTTAATTGCAACAGTTGTTGTTGGTGATGGTGAAGCAGAAACAGGACCACTTGCTACATCTTGGCAATTAAATAAATTTATAAATCCTGTTACAGATGGTGTTGTACTACCGATACTATACTTAAATGGATTTAAAATAAGTAATCCTACAATTATGGCAAAAATGACTGATGAAGAATTACAAAAGTATTTTGAAGGATTAGGATGGGATCCTATTTTTGTAGAAGGTGATGAACCTGAAGTAATGCATCAGTTAATGGCTGAGAAAATGGATGAAGCAATTGAAAAGATTCTTACAATTAAAAAGCATGCATTAGAAGAAAATGATATGAGTAGACCTAAGTGGCCAGTCATTCTTAACAGAACACCTAAAGGATGGACAGGACCTAAGGAATTAGATGGAAAGCCAATTGAAGGCTCATTCCGCGCACATCAGGTTCCGATTCCTTTTGACAGTAAGCATATGGAGTGTGTAGATGATTTTGTAAAATGGATGAACACTTATGGTCCAGAAGAATTATTTACTGAAGATGGTAAGCTTGTAGAAGAGATTGCAGAAATAATTCCTAAAGGTGATAGACGTATGTCATGTAACCCCGCAACAAATGGCGGAAAGATCATGAAGGGTCTTCGTTTACCAGATTATCGTGAATACGCTATTGATAATAAAGAAAAAGGTAAAAATGTTGCGCAAGATATGCTTATTTTAGGAAAATATGTACGTGATGTCATGAAATTAAATGATAAGGAACGTAACTTCCGTGTATTCAGCCCAGATGAAGCAGCATCAAACCGTTTATATGCAATGTTTGAAGAAACAAAACGTCAATGGGTTGGAGAAATAGATGAACCTTATGATGAATTCTTAGCTCCAGACGGACGTATATTAGATTCAATGTTAAGTGAACATATAGCTGAAGGTGCTTTAGAAGCTTATCTATTAACTGGACGTCATGGTTTTATTCATAGCTATGAATCATTCTTACGTGTTGTTGACTCAATGATTACACAACATTTCAAATGGTTAAACCAATGTGAAGATATTCCATGGAGAGCAGATATTCCTTCATTAAACTTAATAAATACTTCACATATCTGGCAACAGGATCACAATGGATATACTCATCAGGATCCAGGAATGCTTGGACATTTAGCTGATAAAAATTCCGGATTAATTCATGAATACTTACCAGCAGATGCAAATACATTACTTGTAACATTTGATAAATGTATAAGAAGTATAAATCAAGTAAATGTTATGACAGCTTCAAAACATCCAAGACAACAATGGTTTACTATTGAAGAAGCAGAATATTTAGTGAATAAAGGTTTAGGTATTGTTGATTGGGCAAGTACAGATAAGAATGGTGAAACAGATATTGTATTTGCAATGGCTGGAGATACACCAACACTTGAAGGTTTAGCAGCAGTACAATTATTACATGACTATTTACCAGATTTAAAAATTAGATTTGTTAATATAGTTGATTTATTAAAATTACAATCTCCAGAAGTATATGAGCATGGTATATCTGATGAAGAATTCAATATGATATTCACTAAAGATAAACCAATAATATTTGGTTTCCATGGTTATGAAAACTTAGTAGATACTTTATTCTTTAAGCGTGATAACCATAATGTTTCTGTTCATGGTTACAGAGATAAAGGAGAAATAACAACTGGATTTGATATGCGTGTAATGAATGAATTAGATCGTTTCAATCTTGTAAAAGATGCAATCTATCATTTACCACAATTGGGTAATAAAGGTGCACATATAATCCGAGAAATGAATGAAAAATTAGAAATTCATACTAAATTTGTTCATGAAAATGGTATTGATTTACCTGAGATTGCTAATTGGCGATGGAAGGGTCTTAAATAATTATAAATAAATATAAAATAATGAGACCTATGAAAATAAATTTAATTTTCATAGGTTTTTTATTTATGTTATATAAATGAAGAAATTATTCAAATAAATAATAGAAAATATTAGTATTATTTTATAAATAATACAATAAAAATTTGAGATTATACAGTAAAAATTAGACAATGATTGAAAGTTATATTGGAATATAAGTAAAGTTTATATATAATATAGTGTGTAATGGTAATAAAATTAAAAATATTACTAAAATAGTAAATTAAATTTAAAATGAGGATAAAGATATGAGGAATAAAGTCACATTGTGTTTGAATAATATTAAAATACGAAATAAGTTGATAATTACTTATCTAATAGTAGCTATTGCAACTGTGTCTATTGTATGCATTTATCTTACCAACAGAATGAATTCAATAATAGTTAATAAAGCAATAACTGAAGCGGAGAAAAATGTAGGTATTATCGAATATAGAATGAAAGAAGTATTTAAAGTAGCAACAAGAGTTTCAGATATGATTTATACAGATTATAATCTTCAAGGAATACTTACATCAAAGTACGAAAGTACACTTGATGTTTACAATGCTTATAATGATTATGACATATTAGGTACTTATCTTAAATATTACAATGAGCTTTGGGATATAACTATATTTAGTGAAAACGATACCCTACTTCCTAGTAAAAATATTTCTAGAGTAAATGATGAAATACGCCAGTCAAAGTGGTATCAAGACGCTTTAGAAGGTGACGGTAAAATAAGATGGTATTATGGAAATAATATGTTGTCAGAAAATAATTGTGTATCACTCGTAAGGCTTCTTAAAAATAATAGAGGACAGCAAGTTGGTGTTTTAGCTATAAATATAAGTAATATAGCATTGAGATCTATAAATAATGATGATTCAAGTAATCATATGTCTCTTAATGGAGATATAATGCTTTTAAATAAAAAAATAAATATATCGCAAAATATATCACAAAATAATTTGCGTAAAATCATAAAGAAATCAGATGATGGCAAACAGTATGTTATTGATGCAATATTTGAAGGAAAAGAATGTTATATGGTTATAAATTCTTTTAAAGCTGATAAATCATTATCAGATGAGTTTCAATCAATTGTTATATTACCTTTAGATTCTATAGTAGGACAAACCAATAAAGCTATTTATAGTAGTTTCTATATAGCCATCTTAGCAATAATATTTTCATTAATAATAATATTATATTTTTCAAAAAATATATCACATAGAATTAATCTTTTGAGTAGTGAGATGAGAAGAGTTGTTAATGGAGATCTATATGTATCTGATAAAATATATGGAAATGATGAAATTGGACAGCTTCATATAGACTTGAAAAAGATGGTTGAAAGTATACGAAATCTTATAGATAGGGTTTATAAACAGGAGGTTAATGAAGAAAAGTTAAAAGCCAGTCAGAGAGAAGCTGAATTTAAAATGCTTTCTAATCAAATAAATCCACATTTTCTTTATAATACTTTAGAAACAATAAGAATGAAGGCTCTATTAAAAGGTGATAAAGAGACATCAGATATTGTGAAAAAACTTGGTAAAATAATGAGACGTAATCTTGAAGTTAGCGGCAAACCTGTCACACTGGATTCAGAAGTTGAACTTATAAGAAATTATCTTGAAATTCAGTCCATGAGATTTGAGGGAATGGTGAAATTTGAAATTATAATAGATGATGAAATAAATGCAAAAGAATATATGATTTTACCACTATTACTTCAACCAGTAGTTGAAAATGCATTTGTTCATGGATTAGAAGAAAAAAAAGAAAAGGGAACAATATTAATAAATATTTATAAATGCAATAATACAATTAATATTTGTGTTGAAGATAATGGTGTTGGAATTGATGAAGAAAAGATCTTAACGCTTAATAAAGCGTTACATACAAAACAAAATACTTCAAAAAGTATAGGAATGAGAAATGTAAACCAAAGGATAAAAATTTACTATGGAAAAGAGTATGGAGTGTATATAGAAAGTGTATTAAAAGTAGGGACACGAGTTATAATTACTTTACCATTATAAGGGGGATTAACAATGTTAAAAGTTTTGATTATTGATGATGAACCAAATGTTAGAAAAGGTCTAAAGATATTAGTTCCTTGGGAAGAAAATGGCTTTGAGATATGTGGAGATAGTGGTGATCCAGATGAAGGACTAAGCCTGATAATGTCAATGGAGCCTGATATTGTTTTAATAGATATAAAAATGCCTGGAAGACTTGGTCTAGATATAATAAGAGAAGTACGAGAAAATGGTTTTAGTGGAAAGTTTATTATAGTAAGTGGATATTCTAATTTTGATTATGCAAAAGATGCAATAAGATATGGAGTAAAATCATATATATTGAAGCCAGTAGATGAAGATGAATTAATGGAGATAATTTTAAAACTTAAAGAGGAAATTGCTCAAGATAGAAAATGGGAAAAGGACAAGAAGATAGTAGAAGAAGATGCTATTAGAAATCTTCTTCTAGAAGGAAATAAAGAATTAGAAGAGAAACTCTGCAAATACGATAGCTTTCAAACTGCAATAATATTTGATGAATATTCAAAAAGTAACGATAAAGCTGCTAGAAAATTGGAAAGTCTAATAAAAGAGAAGCTGAACAAATATGCAGATGATGTAGATGTTATAAGGATGAATAATTATGTTGCATTGCTTTTTAAAGACTTTAGAAATTCAAGAGTAAATAGAATACTGCTTGATTTGAAAATAAGAATAAGTTCTGAGATAGGAAGAAATATTTTTATAACACTAGGAAGTGAATGTGATAATCCAGTATTTATATCACATTCATATAAAGAAGCAGAAAAACTTTTAAATTATAAATTTATATACTTTGAAAAAGAAATTTTATCAGTTGATACTGTTAAGGAAGAAGAAAAACTTATAAGTACTGAAAAAATAAATTCTGAAAAACTCTATAGTTATATTGAAGTTAATGATATAGAGTCAATAAATGATTATCTAATAAAAATAAAAAATAATGTTATTCTAGAAAAGTTATCTGAAGATGAAATAAAGATTTCTGCGATCAAGTTATTTTTAGGGTTGGTTGGAAAATTATCGAAAGATTACGATTTGAAAATGGAGAACTTTTTTGATGAAGAAAATATTGTACGAGATATAAATAATATAAATAGTCTTAAAAGTCTTATTAAGTATTTAAGCAATAATTTTATTGAAATATCTACAAGAATAGGAGAAAAATCTTCTTATGGAATTATAAATAAAATGGTTGTATATATAAATAAAAACTACTATAGAGATCTAAAACTAGAAGGTCTTGCAGAAATATTTAACTATAATAGCGCATATCTTGGAAAGTTGTTTAAAAATGAAGTTGGTGAAAATTTTAATACATATCTTGATAAAGTAAGAATAAAAGAAGCTAAAACTTTATTATTAGGAGAACAGCTTAAAGTTTATGAAGTAAGTGAAAAAGTTGGATATAAGAATATAGATTATTTCCATAGTAAGTTTAAGAAATATGTTGGAATGAGCCCTATGAACTATAAGAAGAAGAGTGAAAAAATATAACAATAAGTATTAGGTGGAGTTAGCATAAATTTTCAATAGCCGACATTATATATTTTTTTTTATGATTTATATATGAATTAAGCTATAAATGTATTAATTTTTAGTGCATTTATCATAAATCACTAAAAATTAGTGTAAAACAGCTTGAATTTCATAAGTATACGCTTACATGATGCTGATATATAATTCTTTTATAGTAAAAATTATTAAGTTGTTGGAGGGTTTAATAATGGGGAAAAGATCAAGCAAAGTAATAGCATTAGTTCTAGCAGGAATGTCAGCGGCATATACTATGCCTGCATCCGCAAAGGTTATTGAGTTATCAGAAAAAGAGGGGGATTTTTCAAATGCGATAGCCTTTAATAATGGAAAATATATATATGACGGCTATAAAGATGATAATGATTCAGGAATTTATTATAACAATGGAAAAACAGATATTAAATTGGAGGATATTGACGATTGGGATAATTTTAAAAAATATAGCAATAAGTATGTAGTGGATGATGATGAGGGATATAAAATTAATTTAGAAGATGGAACATATGAAGATGATTATATAGGAGAAGAGGATAATAAAGATACAATAAGCAGCAAATTAAAAACTAAATTATCCAAAACAAATAGATATGGCAAAGATGTAAACGTTGAACAGGTTGAGAATATTAATAATAATACTTTTAGCAACGATATTTGGTATTCATACGTAGCCCAATCAAGTGATTCGTATGATGGAAGTGTTTTTGATGAAAATATTGACCAAAATGAATTATATGTGCAAATTTTGAAAATATTTAGTTCGAAGACACAATTAAGGATTGGAGATAAAGAGTTTGTTGTCAATGGAAATTCAGAAGAAGATATTGAGGCACTTATAAAGCAAATAAAATGTGCTAATTTTACTAAGTATACAGTAAGTAATATTGATAAGATAAAAATAGAAAATGGTGAAAAGTCAGAAGCTTATGGAATTACATTCTCTATTAAAGCAAGAAGTGGATATACTTTACCAAATAAAGAAAATTTTGAAGAGATTAAATATTACGATGGAAGTCAATGGATAGCTATGAATTCGAGTGAGATATCTGTGAAAACACAGGATGACATAATAGCAGAACAAGTTAAGAGCAAAATAAAAATAGAAATAAATGCATTCTATGATGACATAACTATATGTGGTAAGACATTTTCACCAGCATGGGGAACTAAACTTGTAGAATCACTTGAAAAAGAAATAAAGTCAGCAACATTTGATGGATATACAGTAATATCAACAGTGGCCGAACAAAGTGAAGCTGACAATAATTCAGGAAAGCTAACAATAATATTAGGATCTAAGGAAGAACTAAATGAAGTTCCAGATAATTTAATATTATTTGCAGGTAATAAGCCTGACTGGCAGATGAACGCTTCATTAGTAAGTAGTGAAGGCACAGAAACTCCAGATGAAGATACAGACGATAAAGATGAAATTAAAAGTAAAATAAAAATAGAAATCAATGCATTTTATAATGATATAACTATATGCGGTAAGACGTTTTCACCAGCATGGGGAACTAAGCTTGTAGAATCACTTGAAGAAGAAATAAAGGCAGCAAAATTTGATGGATATACGGTAATATCAACAGTGTCAGAGCAGAGTGAAACTGACAATAATTCAGGAAAGCTAACAATAATATTGGGGGCTAAGGAAGAATTAAATGAAGTTCCAGGAGATTTAATATTATTTGCAGGTAATAAGCCTGATTGGGAAATGAGTGCTTCATTAGTAAAGGATGAAGCAGATGATTTAATTTCATCAGATGATTCAAAGCAGACAACAGGTAGTGGGGTTGTAGTAGAAAGTATTGCAAACGATGCAAAATTATCAGGTGAAGATAAAAGTGAAGGTCTAGCAACATATTATGGTTATTATAATGAAGATGGAACATATATGGATTGTTCTGAGATAGCGAATCTTACTATATATAATGGTACAAGAATAGTTAAATTTGATAAATTCAATACGTCTAAAGATGTTGATGGCTTTAAAATGAAAATTGGTTTACCAGAATTTGTAGCTACTTTAGGACAAGATGATAATTATATTTACAGTTTAATAAAAGTGTCAATTTTAGGTGCTAAAAAAGAAAGTGATAATTCTGATATTAATGAGCCAATATATTATGTTCAGAAAATATCAAAGGCATCTAACGGCAAAGTAGATGGTGCTAATTTACCAAGTAGTGTTGAAAGTTTTCAATTAGATAATAGAGGCTGGGATGGAGGAGACAATTGGTCTTATACAGCTGCCTATACTAGAATAATAGATGCATATTTAAATGATCCTGAGTCAGTTAAAATAACATGTATCGATGGAGAAATATACTTCGGAGCACTAGAAAATAATAAAGCTGTGAATGTTAGAGTGAAATTAAAAAGAAATGCTAAAGGGTTATTAGAAGATGGAACTGAAGTGAGAGAAAAAATGGTTTCTGTAGATACAAGCAATGAAACTGATGATGAGCCTTTTGACTGGACTGTAGATAAAAATGGAAATTTGTGGAGTATATATAAGGGAAAAATACAAAAATCAAGTCAGGGTAGTGAATTCCAAGATGTATATAAAGTAGATAGGACTATGGACAGACTTGATGTTTATGATGAGAATAATTTAATTGCATGGAGTACTGATACTGGAATATACACAACAGTACAAGAAGGTGAGATTGCAACTAATAATGTAACAAAAACTGGTTGGCAGAGTGTAGAGGGTAATTGGTATTTATATGATATTAGTGGAAAAATAACTACTGGGTGGCATGTGGTAAACAATTCTAATTGGTATTATTTCAATGATGAAGGTATTATGCAAAAGGGATGGCTTCAGTTAAATGGGAAAACATATTATCTTTCTAACTCAGGAATAATGAAAAAAGGATGGGTTAAGATTGATAACAAGTGGTATTACTTTAATCAATCTGGAGAAAAACAAATAAATATTACTATTGATGGATATATTTTAAATGAAAATGGAGAATGGATATATTAAATATAAATTAATTGAAGGAGGAAATATTTCATGAAAAAGGGGTATATAAAAAATATTATAGCAGCAGTTGTAATGACGTGTAGTTTATTTACGTTTTTAGCATGTGGTAATACTACGACTGCATATGCTGAACAAATTCCTAATGAAAGTGGGTATGTATTTGGAAATGTAAATATTACTGGAGGAGGTTATATTCCAGATGTAATATTTAATAAAAGTGAAAAAGATTTAGCCTATTTACGTACTGATATGGGGGGCGCTTATAGATGGGATCCAGAAAATAAGAAATGGATACCTATAACTGATTGGATAAGTGCAGAAGATTGGAATTTGCTAGGTTGTGAAAGTATAGCAACTGATCCAATTGATACAGACAGAGTCTACGTATTAGCTGGAACATATACAAATGATTGGACTGATCAAAATGGGTATATATTAAGATCAACTGACAGAGGAGAAAATTTTGAAAAAATAGAGCTTCCATTTAAGGTTGGTGGAAATATGCCAGGACGTAACATGGGAGAGAGATTAAGTATAGATCCAAATGACAACAGTGTGTTATATCTTGGAGCAAGAAGTGGACATGGATTATGGAAAAGTACTGATTATGGTTCTACATGGAATAAGGTAGATTCATTCAAAGAAATTGGAGACTATAAAAGTGAAGGTATGGAGGATCTAATGGGAATAGCATGGATTATTTTTGATCCTTCCTCAAGTGAGATTGGACAACCCTCTAAGACAATATATGTTGGAGCTGCAAATTCAGGAAAACAGAATACGGTTTTTGTAAGCAAAGATGCAGGAGAGACATGGAATCCTGTTGAAGGACAGCCAACTTATGACTGGGAGCCAACGAAAGAAACACTAGGAAATTATTTACCTCATCATGCTGTACTTGCATCAAATGAAATGCTTTATATAAGTTATTGTAATCAAGAGGGGCCTTACAATGGGAATAAAGGTGGAGTATGGAAGTATGATACAAAGAATAATACATGGACTGAAATTTCACCAGTCAAAGGAGATGATGCTTACTGGGGATATGGTGGAATAACTGTTGATGCAGTAAATCCAGATATTATTATGACTACAACCCTTAATTCATGGTACCCGGATGCAAATATATATAGAAGTATAGATGGTGGAAAGACATGGGACTCTTTTTGGGAATATGGTGAAAATGGTCAAAGACAAAATAATTATTCTCTTGATTACTCAGCAGCACCTTGGCTTGATTGGAGCAAATCAGCAGTAGCACCAGAAACATCACCTAAACTTGGATGGATGGTTGGATCTGTACAGATAGATCCATTTGATTCAAATCATATAGTTTATGGAACTGGAGCAACACTTTACGGTTCTTATAATATGACAAATTTAGAACAAGGTAAGAAATTTGATCTTTCAGTTCAAGCTGAAGGTGTTGAAGAAACAGCTGTTCTTGATTTAGTAAGTCTACCAGAAGGCACAGAAGCAGTTTTAGCAAGTGGTACTGGTGATATTGGTGGATTTATTCATAAGGATATAAAAAAATCACCTAAAATGCCTATAAATCCCACAATAGGAAATTGTACAAGTATTGATTATGCTGAATTAAATCCTAATAAGATAATCAGAGTTGGAGATCATGGGACAATAGGAATATCTAAAGATGGCGGAGATACATGGTTTCAGACTACTGGAAGTATGGATATAGGTAAAGCAACAGGAGATTATTTATCTACTGGTGGAACAATAGCAATGAGTGCAGATGGAAATACTATACTTTATAGTCCTAGCGCAGATAATACAACAGCATTATATTCTACTGATGATGGCACAACATGGCATTCATCAAATGGTATTCCAGCAAAAGCAAAAATATGTTCAGATAGAGTAAATCCTAATAAATTCTATGGAATAGTTAATGGAGAATTCTATGTAAGTGAAGATCAAGGAGCAAACTTTGTAAAAACTACAGATGGATTATATGATGGCTCTAAAGGAGCAATTGATATTAGTGCAATGCCAGGAGTAGAAGGTGATATATGGTTTGCAGGTGATGGAATATGGCATTCTACTGATAGTGGGAAGACATTTGAAAAGTTAAGTAATGTGGATAATGCTTCAATAATAGGTTTTGGTAAGGCAGCACCAGATAAAAATTATATGAGTCTATATACACATGCTGTAGTAAATGGTATTGATGGTATATATAGATCAGATGATATAGGTAAGTCATGGATAAAAATCAATGATGATAAACACAAATATGGAGCGGCAAATACTACAATTACAGGCGATAAGAGAGAATATGGAAAATTCTATTTAGGTACAAACGGACGTGGTATTGTTTATGGAGAATTGAAAGATACGAAATAATATTTAAAACTAATATTGTCTGAATACTATGTAAATATTGTATAAAAATAATAAGCTGTTGGTTATTGAATTTTATGATAACCAACAAGCTTTTTTATAATTAGTTGTAAAAAACAGGAGGAATTAAAATGAGTAAATGGCTTGATAATGCTATATTTTATCAAATTTATCCACAATCATTTTGTGATACAAATTCAGATGGAATTGGAGATATAAATGGTATAATAAAAAATTTGGATTATGTGAAGGAATTAGGCTGTAATGCAATATGGCTTAATCCATGTTATCTTTCACCATTTGATGATGGTGGATATGACATTGAAGATTACTATACAGTAGCACCACGCTATGGAACGAATGAGGATGTTATTAACTTATTTAATGAAGTTCATAAGAGAAATATGCATATTATTCTTGACATGGTACCTGGACATACATCGTACAAGCATAAATGGTTTTAAGAATCATGCAAAGACAAGAAAAATGAGTATACTGATAGATACATTTGGACAAATAGTATCTGGAATGCTCCTAATAATATGCAATGGCTTAGAGGAATAGGCCAACGTGATGGTGCAGTAGCGGTAAATTATTTTTCAACACAGCCAGCATTAAATTATGGGTATTTAAATCCTAATGATGAATGGCAACAGTCAGTAGATTCAGAAGGACCAGCTGCTACAAAAGAAGAGTTAAAGAAAATTATGCGTTTTTGGCTAAAAGCAGGATGTGATGGGTTTCGTGTAGACATGGCAGATTTGCTAGTAAAAAATGATGATGAAAACAGTTCAGGGACTGTTGCATTATGGCAAGAATTTCGTAAATTCCTCGATAAAGAATTTCCAGAAGCAGTGATGGTTTCAGAGTGGGGGCAGCCAGATAAATCATTAAAAGGTGGTTTCCATATGGATTTTCTTTTGCATTTTGGCCCATCACATTATAATGATCTTTTCAGATGTGATGAACCATACTTTTCATCTCGTGGAAAAGGAAAAGTTTCTGATTTTATTGAAACTTATATAAAAAATTATGAGCAGAGTGAAAGAAGAGGTCTTATATGTATACCTTCAGGAAATCATGACATGGATAGACTTGCTAGAAGATTGACAGTAGAAGAAATTAAGATTGCATTTGCTTTTTTACTTTCAATGCCAGGAGCACCATTTATATATTATGGAGATGAAATAGGCTTAAATTATGTTGAAAATATAACTTCTGTAGAGGGTGGATTTGGACGTACAGGTTCACGTTCTCCAATGCAGTGGAACAAAGGTTTAAATGCGGGATTCTCTTCTGCACCTGAAGAAAAACTTTATATACCACTTGATAAAAACTTAGATCGCCCTGATGTTGTAACACAGATAGAGAATAGTAATTCTCTATATAATGAAATCAAGCATCTTATATCTATACGTATGTCACATAAACCTTTGCAAAGTAATGGCCAGATTGAATTTATAACAAAATCAGAATATCCACTTGTGTACAAACGTAACTATGAAAATGAAACTATTCTTGTAATAATTAATCCGTCAAGAGAAAGTCAAATAATTGAAACTGATGTTTCTTGTGGGGAAATTATCTATTCGTATGGAGGAAGTATTAAGTTTATTGATGAAAAAGCAGTAAATATTGATGGATGTACAGCTGTATTTATTAAATTTAAAGAAGATTAAGAGATATTGGAAAGTTTATATGGATATTAAAAAATATGAAAAAGTTTACGGAAACATATTGACTAATTAAGGAAATGGCATTAGAATAAACTTATTAAAATACATTTAAAAAGTATTTTTAAATTAATTTGATTTATAAAACTTTTTAAAATTATAAAAAAGGAAAGGTGTGGATTATGGAAATAAAAAAAGTTAATGATTTAGAATTTAAAAAATATGGACAAGTACTAAAAAATTATAATTGTGAAGAAATAATTGAAAAGATGCAGAAAATGCCACTACCTCTTGATGTTATATATGAGCCTTCAGTAAAAGATCTTGAAGAATCAGAAATTTTTAAGGAACTTATGGAAAGAGAATTTGGAGGTCTTCCAATACAGATTGGATACTGTAATGGAAATAATAATATGTTAAATGCAGTTGAATATCATAGATCATCTGAAATCAATATAGCGGTTACAGATCTTATATTGCTTTTAGGATGGCAACCAGATATTAATGAAGATCATACTTACGATACTTCTAAGATAGAAGCTTTTTTAGTACCAGCAGGTACAATTATAGAAGTTTTTGCAACAACTCTTCATTATGCTCCATGTAATGCAGATAATAACGGATTTAGATGTGTTGTTGTACTTCCAAAAGATACGAATATGCCACTAGAATATAATGTTAAAAAGAATGGCGAAGATGCATTATTGTTTGCTAAAAATAAATGGCTTATTGGGCATAAAGATACTGACTTAGGTAAGCAGGGTGCTTTTATAGGTCTTTATGGAGATAATATTTCTTTAAAATAGAAAGAATCAATTATAAATAATTTATAAAAAGATGAAAATATTTGCAGTATTAAAAAATATAACTATAAATCAAAATTGCTGAAGAAGCAATATAATTACAAAATAAATGTTTGGAGGAATTAAAAATGAATAATATACCACAAGTTAAATTAGGAATTGTTGCAGTAAGTAGAGATTGCTTTCCAATGGAATTATCTACAAATAGAAGAAAGGCAGTAGTTAAAGCTTTTGATGGAAAAATTTTTGAATGTGAAACAACTGTGGAAAACGAAATTCATATGAGAAAAGCTTTAGATGAAGTAAGACAAGCAGGAGTAAATGCATTAGTAGTTTATCTTGGAAACTTTGGACCTGAGACAGCAGAAACATTACTTGCTAAGGAATTTGATGGTCCTGTTATGTTTGTATCAGCAGCAGAAGAAGCTGGAGATAAGTTAATGAATGATCGTGGAGATGCTTACTGTGGAATGCTCAATGCAAGTTATAACTTAGCTCTTAGAAATATTAAAGCATACATTCCAGAGTATCCAGTAGGGACAGCAGATGAAGTAGCAGAAATGATAAAGGAATTTGAACCAGTTGCAACAGCATTACTAGGACTTAACAATTTAAAGATTATCTCATTTGGTCCAAGACCACAAGATTTCCTTGCATGTAATGCACCAATAAAACAATTATATAATTTAGGTGTTGAAATAGAAGAAAACTCAGAATTAGATTTATTTGCAGCATTTAATGATCATAAAGATGATTCAAGAATTCCAGCAGTAGTTGCTGATATGGAAAAAGAATTAGGTGAAGGAAATAAAATGCCTGGTATTTTACCTAAACTTGCTCAATATGAACTTACATTATTAGATTGGATGGAAGAACATAAGGGTTCAAGAGAATTTATAGTATTTGCAAATAAATGCTGGCCTTCATTCCAAACACAATTTGGATTTGTACCATGTTATGTAAACAGTAGATTAACTGCAAAGGGAATTCCAGTATCATGTGAAGTTGATATATATGGCGCTTTAAGTGAATACATTGGAACTTGCATAAGCAAAGATGTAGTCACACTTCTTGATATCAACAATTCTGTACCAAAGGATATGTATGAAGAAGAAATTAAAGGAAAATTTGATTATACTTTAAAGGATACATTCATGGGATTCCACTGTGGGAATACAGCAGCATGTAAATTAACTTGTTGCACAATGAAGAACCAAAAGATAATGGCAAGAGCTTTAGAACCAAATGTAGAACCTAATATTACAAGAGGAACTCTTGAAGGCGATATAGTACCTGGAAATATTACATTTTTTAGATTACAAAGTAATGCAGATGCAGAACTTACAGCTTACGTAGCAGAAGGTGAAGTATTACCAGTTGCAACAAGATCATTTGGTGCTATTGGAATATTTGCAATACCAGAAATGGGAAGATTCTATCGTCATGTTTTAATAGAAGGAAGATATCCACATCATGGAGCAGTTGCCTTTGGACATTTTGGAAAAGCTATTTTTAATTTATTCAGATATTTAGGAGTAAAAGAAATTGGATTTAATCAGCCTAAGGGAATGTTATATAAGACTGAAAATCCATATAGATAATTCAGACATAAATTATTTAATAGAAAGTTAAAATTGTCAGATTATTGGTATAAAAAAGTAATAGAAGAAAGAGGAGACTTTCTTTAAATAAAAAATTCATGTCGTATATGACATGAATTTTTTATGTTATTTGATATCATTTATGACTTTAGACATAGCTAAAGCTAAACTATCACCTCGATCATTATTCCTAATAAATACAAATTTCTTTTGATTAGTCGTTATTTTTATTAATTCTTCATTTTTGTTAGATGTTACCAGAAACTCTTTTAATTCTTTCAATGGTATTGTATCTAAATCTCGTGTTTCTTCAGCATAGCCAATCGCTGCATGGCCTTTATATTCTAAATATAAGGTGTCATTAGTTAATATCAACAATACCTTATTTGCTATATCTCCGCCGGCTGCAGTTAAAAGGTTACCTACAAAATTCATTAAAACATCTTTTTTACTTATTGATTTACTAGCATTAATTTTCATTAAAATATCATCATCATTTAAATTTACAGAAAACATACAATACCTCCTAAATTTATAATAATAATTATTACATATATTATACAGTAAAATATATTAAATGTAGACTAAAAGTATTTATATAGATAAATATAAAATATGGGTATGGAAATATTAAAATTATACTTAAAATAACTAATGAAATTCTTCAGGTTTTCATTTGAGTTAAATCTAAAGGAGACTGTTTTAGTCTAATAAAAATTAAATATGCTATAATAATAAAAAGATAAAAGACGTTTATAGATTTATTTTAAATAAAGTAGAAGAACATAAGATGGGGGAACAATAATGATGAAGAAAGAAATAATATTAAACAAAAAAAATGAGACAAATGTTAAAGCCAAAATAAAATATCTTGATATCAGTTATATAGATAAAATTATTGAACTTGAAAAAAATATATATGAAATGCTTGAAAACAAGGAATTTTATTCTTGCTCTTCAAAAGAGGAGTATAGCAATATAATATCAAAATATGGAAAGATAATCGGGTGTGTTTTGGAAGAAACAGATGAATTAGTATGTATAGGAGTTTATGCTTCATATGGATATAATGAACATAATTATGGATATGATTTTAATATTGAAGGAGAAGAACTTTTAAAGGTAAGTCAGATAGAATCGACTATTGTAAGTCCTAAATACAGGGGCAATGGCCTTCAGAATATCATATGTAATGCAATAGAGGAGCTTGCAAAGGAAAATGGAGATAAAATGATTGTGGCTACAGTGGCACCAGAAAATATATATAGCCTTAATACATTTATAAAAAGAGAGTATAAAATCATGGCGGATAAGTTAAAGTATGGTGGACTAAGAAGATATGTTGTTATGAAAGAAATATAAATATAAGTAGAGTTTATAAGGTATAAAAGGAGTTTACTATGAAGTTAAAAGTTTTAGTAGATAATAACACATACATCGATGAATATTATTGCGGTGAACCAGCAGTATCATATTATATTGAGGATGAAGATATTAAACTGTTATTGGATGTGGGGTATTCAGATTTATTTTTGAAAAATATGCATGAATTTGGCATAGATATAAAAGAAATAAATACTATTGCTATTTCACATGGACATGATGATCATACACGAGGATTAAAATATTACTTTGAAGAAAAAAATGTAGATGATATTTCAATAATTGCTCATCCAGATGCTTTTAAAGAAAAAACATTAAATGGAGTTAAGATCTGTTCTCCAATTTTAGAAGAGAACATAAAGAAAAAGTGTAAATTAATTCTTTCAAAAGAACCTTTAAAGATTAGTGAAAATTTGATATTCTTAGGAGAAATTATAAATAGTAATGTATTTGAAGAAAGAAAAGTGATAGGTAAACAAACAGTAGATAATGAATTAGTTGATGATTATGTTCTAGACGATACTGCAATTGCATATAAAAGTGAGAATGGCATTTATATTATAACAGGGTGCTCACACAGCGGTATATGTAATATAATAGAATATGCTAAAAAAGTATGTAATGATGATAGAGTTTTAGGAGTTATAGGTGGATTTCATCTGTTTGATGTTAATGAGCAGGTAAGAAAAACAATAAAGTATATAGACGAAAATAATATAAAAGAACTATATCCTTGCCATTGTACATCTTTTGCTGTGAGAGCTGAAATGTATAAAACACTTCCAATAAGAGAAGTAGGGGTTGGATTAGAATTAGAGTGGTAATAATAGATGAGGTGTGTATATAATGTGTATTTATGAGATTAAAAATAAGAAGTCAATAGAGAAATTAGCTGAAGGATGGGATGAAACTTTAATTTGGTCATATCTCCAAGGCTATATGGGAACTGCATATACTAATAATATTAAGACAATGGAATCTGTACAAATTGTAGTAGGAGATTTTTGCTTTTTTTTAGGTGAACCTAAAGAGGAAATTGTAAATCATAAGCCAGAATTTTTTAAGTCAGATTTTATTATTATGGTCGCTAAAGATGAAGGATGGTCTGAGCTTATTGAAAAAGTTTATTCTGAAAGAGCAGTAAAAAGGGAACGCTATGCTATTAAAAAAGAAACAGATTCATTTGATAAAGAAAAACTTAAAATCATAGCAGAGACACTTGAAAAGTCTTATGAAGTTAAAATGATAGATGAAAAAATTTATAATCAGATTATGAATAATAAATGGTCAATGGATTTATGTTCTCAGTTTAAGGATTATAAAGATTATAAGTTACGTGGAATTGGAACTGCAGTCTTAAAAGATGGAGAAATTGTCTCTGGGGCATCTTCATATACTGTATATAATGGAGGGATTGAAATCGAAATTGATACAAGAAGAGATGAGAGACGTAAAGGTCTTGCATCTGTATGTGCTGCAAAGCTTATATTAGAATGTCTTGATAGAAATTTATATCCAAGCTGGGATGCACAAAATAAATGGTCATTGGCTCTAGCAGAAAAACTTGGATACCATTTTTTTAAAGCATACCCTGTTTATGAGGTTAATAATTATTAGAAACAATGTCAGCAATGGCATTGTTTTTTTGAACATAGAAATAAATCTACTAAGAAAATATTGATAATGATTATCAATTTTGATATAATAAATTTATCAAAAAATTCACAGTGCAAGGTATATTGTGAGAATTATGATAAAAAACCCATATAGTTAATGAAAAAATATAGCAAAGTATGCTATAAAATTAGGAGGAATTACAAATGAAAGATTATTTAGAAATTGTAGACGTTGTTGCAAGACAAATTTTAGACTCGAGATGTTTTCCTACTGTTGAAGTAGAAATATATTTAGAAGATGGAACTATGGGAAGAGCAGCAGTACCATCAGGCGCATCAACAGGAATTTTTGAAGCTGTTGAATTAAGAGATGGAGATAAAGATTACTACCAAGGAAAAAGCGTATTAAATGCAGTTAAGAATGTTAATGAAACTATTGCTGAAGAATTAATTGGATGCAATGTATTTGATCAGACTGCAATAGATAAGATGCTTATAGAATTAGATGGAACAAATAACAAAGGAAAATTAGGCGCAAATGCAATTCTTGGAGTATCTCTTGCTGTTGCAAATGCTGCGGCTAATGCATTAAATATGCCTTTATACAGATATATTGGAGGTGTTAATGCAAAAGTATTACCAGTTCCTATGATGAACATATTAAATGGTGGTTCACATGCTGACAATTCAGTAGATTTACAAGAATTTATGATAATGCCAGCAGGAGCTGACTCATTTAGTAATGCATTAAGAATGTGTGCAGAAGTTTATCATACATTAAAGAAATTATTAAATGACAAGGGATATGCTACAGGTATAGGTGATGAAGGTGGATTTGCACCAGATTTAAAGAGTAACAAAGAAGCTTTAGATGTAATAATTGAAGCTATCAAAAAAGCTGGGTACAAGCCAGGTGAAGAAATATTCATTGCTATTGATGCCGCATCATCTGAATACTATAAAGATGGAAAATACGTTTTAGAACATGAAGGAAAGACATTTACATCAGCAGAAATGGTTGATTTCTTTGAAGAATGGGTTAATGAATATCCAATTATATCTATTGAAGATGGTATGGCTGAAGAGGACTGGGAAGGTTGGAAGCTTATAACTGAAAGACTTGGAAAGAAAGTTCAGCTTGTAGGTGACGATTTATTTGTTACTAATACTGAAAGATTAGAAACTGGTATTGAAAAAGGAGTTGCAAACTCAATTCTTATCAAGTTGAATCAAATTGGTACATTAACTGAAACTTTAAATGCTATAGAAATGGCTAATAGAGCTGGTTATACAGCTGTAGTTTCTCATAGGTCTGGTGAAACAGAAGATACTACAATTGCTGATTTAGTAGTAGCTGTAAATGCTGGGCAAATCAAAACAGGAGCTCCTGCAAGATCTGAAAGAGTTGCTAAGTACAATCAGTTACTAAGAATTGAACAAGAACTTGAAACTGTTGCAGAATACAGAGGAAAAAAAGCGTTCTTCAACATAAAATAATTAATAAAAACTAGAAAAACATATTTCTACTAATTCAAAGGTTACACTTAATTATCAAAATTGGGTGTAGCTTTTTTTATAGAATTCATATTGTGGGATAAGGATAACTTAATACAATTTTAGATAATAATCTTATTAGATATATTGACAAAATATGAATAATATTATATCATGTAAATGAGAATGATTTTCAGTATGCCGCGTGCAACATATTATATAAAAAAAAACTTCCTTGAAGCGCACACAACAAAGAAGTTAAAATTTATTATATGTATAAGAGAAAATCTCTACTTATTTAAATAATCACAACTATATTTAAATAAAATCTAACAATATTATTTTGTGGATATATTGTTAGGAAAAGAAATCTTATTGTATAGTTTCGCACACATTTCTATACAATAAGATTTTAATTTTATTATTAACAATTGTCAAGTTAATATAATCCAATTTCATAGAGTAATTGATATTTTATGAGTGCTAGCTTATTTTTAAAGATTAGGCTGGCTTTATATTTTAGTTTAAACATATAGAAGGAAGTAAAGTAAATTCATAGATTGTTATGGTAAAGAATATAAAAGTATATAATATTTACTTGACAAATTACTGGTAGTGATATGAAATATCAACTGATAATACAAATCAAAAAAGTTTAGAATTGTTATAAAGTTTTTTGAAATGAGAATTATTAATAATTATTTTTATATAAGTTATCTAATATTGATTGTTATATAACTATAGTTTGACCCCTATATTGTATTTAAAATATTAAAGATAACTAAATAATTAGAATACTAATCATAATATTATTTGAGTAGTTGCATTTAATAAAATGTTAGTAAAATCATTTCATAAAACATATAATTTTATTTACTAATGAAGAAATATGAATTTTGCTTTCAGCTATTAGGTATGTAGAGGTAAAATAATGAGAGATTAAAAGGGGATGGCAGTTGATTTTATAAAAGAATGAGACTAGCCTAAAGATTATTATTATAGTGGTAAAGCAGATTATCTAGATAATAACAGGAATAAGTGGTAATGAGAATATTCCATGAGAGTGTTTAGATAATATAACAAAGGGAGGAATTTAATCATTTCCTCCCTTTGTTATATTAAATTTTAATTTATACACCAACCATAACTGAAGTTGCTTTGATTATAGCGTAAACTGTTTTACCAGTAGATAATTCAAGTTCTTTAACAGCATCTATAGAAACTGTTGAAGATATTTTATAATCTTCACAAGCTATTTTTACAATGGCATTAACTGCACCTTCGTTAATGCTTTCGATAGTTCCTTCTAATTGATTTCTTGCACTTAATCCAGCAAGCTTTTCGCATGCAACCATGACTTCAGTAGCTTTAACGATAGCATAAGCTTCTTTTCCAATTTCAAGTTCTAATTCTTTAACAGCATCCATAGAAATTGTAGCTGAAATATCTGCACTTCCTAAAGTGATAGTTACTATTGAATTTACGCTTCCTTCCTTTATAGATTTAATAGTTCCTTTAAATTGATTTCTTGCGCTAATTTTCATATTAATCTCCTCCATAAGTTAAATAAAAAATTTATAATATATAATAAATAGCTATAAAATATAGCCTAATATTAACTATTTAAAAAACAAATAAGCTTTCTTTTGGAAAGTTTAGATGTATTTTTTCATGTATCTTAAAATATAAGTTATTTTTAGGCATGAAAAACGTGATTTGAGCTGAATTTTCTTTATTAACTTGTCTTGCATAAATTGTTAAATCAAATGGATTTTCAATTATATTTTCTATAAGAAATAAATCAGTATTTAACTCTTTCATTGAATTATCCGATACTGGATTTATATAATGAGCTCTAATTCCAACATAAGCAATATCTTTTTCGCACGATTGAACATTAAGTTCCATATGCCAGTCTTCTGCATAAATTTTATCAGAACTGATTCGTGTTGCTTTTGAAATATTTTTACAACCTGTTATTGTTGCTTCTGTAAGATTTCCTGGTGTGTCAAATAGCTGATTTCTTGATCTGACTGGAAAATTCAATCCGTTTTCAAATACAAGTATATTGTCACATATTCTATAAGCTTCTTCGATATCATGTGTTACAAAAAGTACATAGCCATCATATGAGTTTAAAATTGATTTTAACTCCTTTTGCATGTTCAATCTTAAGTGATGATCAAGTGCTGAAAAAGGCTCGTCTAAAAGCAGAATGCGTGGATTTGTTATTAATGCTCTTGCTAAAGCAACACGTTGTTGTTGCCCACCAGATAGCTGCCAAGGATATTTTTTTTCAAGATTATTCAACTTAAAACGTTCTATGTATTCTGAACATAAAGTATTAATGTCATTTTTTCTCTTATTATTCTTTATTCCAAGTTTTATATTATCAATAATGTTCATATGAGGCATAAGAGCATAATTTTGAAAAACATAACCAACATTTCTATTTTGAGGTTTAAGAAATATATTATTTTCAGAATCATAAAGAGTGCACTCATTGGTTTTTATAAGACCACTATGTGGTTTTTCAAGTCCTGCTATGCTTTTCAAAGTCATACTTTTCCCAGAGCCTGATGGACCAAGTATTCCAAGCATGCCTTTTCCCACAGTGAAATCAACTGAAATATTAAAATTAGGAAGTTTTTTTTCAAATTGGACTTTTAACATGTTATTTTCTCCTTCCTAAAATTTTATCTTGAATTGATGACCAATAGTTCATGATTAAAATCATTGATAGTGAAAATATTATTATGATAATTACCCATAACATTGCTTGGCTCATATTGCCTCCTTCAACAGCAAAGAAGATGGCAAGTGGCATTGTTTGTGTTTTCCCAGGAATATTTCCAGCAAGCATCAATGTAGCACCAAATTCACCCATAGCACGTGCAAAAGTAAGTACAACACCGCCAATTATGCCAGGATAGGCAAGTGGAACAGCAATTTTATAAAAAATACTAAACTCATTTAATCCTAATGTTCTAGCTGCATTTAGTATATTAGAGTCAACTTGCTCAAATGAAGAACGTGTTGACCTGTACATCATTGGAAATGCAACTACAATTGCAGAAATCACAGTTGCAGGCCATGAAAAAATCAAAGTTACATCAAAGAAGTTTCTGAGAAAGATGCCAACAGGACCGTTTTTTCCACAAAGAATTAGTAGGAAAAAGCCAACTACTGTTGGTGGAAGTATTAATGGAAGTGTAATTATTCCATCAATAAATCCTTTAAATTTATTATTACTTTTTGCAATTACATAAGCAATTGGAACTCCAATAATAAATGTAATAACTGTGCTTAATAAAGATGTTTTTATAGAAATCCAAAATGGAGAAAAATCTGTAATCATATAATGTCTCCTCCCTATAATTAAAATTTTATTAAGCTATTGAATAACCATATTTTTCAAAGACTGACTTTGCACTATCCGTATATAAAAAATCTACAAATGATTTAGCATCATCTAAGTGTGATGTTGATTTAACAACACCTACAGGATATGTTATTGGAGAATGTAAATCTTCAGGAATAGTTTCAATTATTTTTGCAGAGTTATTTGATTTTGCATCACTTAAATATACAAAGCCTACATCAGCATTTCCAGAAGTAGACCAGGCAAGAACTTCCTTAACATCTTTTGCAAATACTAATTTTGAAGAAACACTATCATATATGTTTGAGTTTTTTAGAACTTCATCTGCATATTTTCCAGCAGGAACACTTGAAGGTTCTCCAACTGCTATTTTACTTACTGAATCATTTGTAAGATCATTAAGTGATGTTATTGAAGTATCAGAAGGACCAACAAGAACAAGTCTGTTTTTAACTAAATCCTTACATGTATCATCCACCATTAATGAACCATCTTTTAAAGCATTCATTTGTGTTTGTCCGGCAGAAATAAAAACATCTGCTGGTGCACCTTGTTCAATTTGCTGTTGCAAGGAACCTGATGAACCAAAATTGAAAGTCAATTTAATGTTTGGATATTTTTCGCTGAACAATGTTTCTATATCGGCCATAGATTCTTTTAAACTTGCAGCTGCTGAAATTGTAAGATCCACTTGTTCCTTTGTTTCTGTCGTTTTTGTAGATACATTGTTTTCAGCAGTTTTTTCAGTGTTACCACACCCCATAAGTAGTAAACAAGAAATCATTGATAAAAGGATTGATAATTTTTTTTTCATGGATATTTCCCCCCTTATTAAGTAATATAATTTTAATATTATAAAAAATAATATCATGAAAATGTTAAATAACGTCGATAATGGTAAAATAATTATTAAAATAAATAAAATACCAAATATTACTTAATAAAATAAAGTAATATTAAAATAGCGCCAGAAATTATAGACGCTATATTAAAAAAATTAACTTGCTCATAATTATTTTTACAAAAAATAAATAATTAAATAATAATTTCCTTTATTTTTTCTGAAAAAATTATTATGATTTAAATTATAAAATTTAAATTAATTGTGTGAGGTGGGTGTAATATGGAAAAAATATCATTTTTTTTAAAAGAGGGCGAAGAAATAAGTTCATTTCAAAATAGCAAAAAGATAGCTATTTATGAAAAGCAGAACAAGTGGATTAAAAACCAGGAAATAAAAATAAATGTAGGTCAATTTAATACAATGCAGTCATTAAGAAAATATTTTGTTGATATAGTTAATAAATTAGATGACTGTAAGATTGTAGTAGTGGATAAGGCACAAGGAATACCATATGGAGTATTTTATGAAGCTGACTATAGTATATGGGAACTTTCAGGTGAGCCAGAAGAATTTCTAGATATGATTGTTGAAGGTGAAAAAAAACATGATGTAGAAACAAAGAATAGTGAAAATGAATCTGTCGCTAAAAAAATTGAAGAGGGATATTTTCTTATAGATTTAAATGAACTTCAGTTCACGAAGCCAGAATTAACATCAAAAAAAGCGATAATTCCTTTTCTAGAAAAAGAAGCATTTGATGTTCTAGAAGTAATATGTTGTCATATACCACCATGGCTTATAGAAAAGGAAAAGAAAAACGAAATAACTATGGATGTATCAAAGCTAAAAAAGAATGAGTATAAGTTGCTAATATCAAGGGGAAAGGAGGAACAGTGAAATAATGGATTATTACTTAAAGGACTATGGATTGCTTAAAAGTGTTACTATAGCAGAAAAATATGCATCTGGTGAAATTGAATCTTTTAAGGTGGAAGAATTAAATAATATATATATAAATGGTGTAGAATATGTTCCAAGATATAGCATAAATGATGATAGAAAAAAAGAATTTCCATCTATAAGATTATATAAAAGCGGAAAACTTAAAACTCTTGATTTAGAAAATATAATTACAATAAAAACAGTAGAACATATTTTTTCTGCAGAAAAGCTTGTTTTTTATGAAACTGGAGAGATAAAAAGAATATTTCCTTTAAACGGGAAGATATCAGGATATTGGTCTGAAGATGATGAATATAATCTTGCAGAAGCATATGACTTTAACTTTAAATTTGCATTTTTTAAATCTAAAGTAATATCAATACAACTATTTAAAAATGGAAAAGTGAAAAGTATAACATTATGGCCTAAAGACAAGATAAGTATAAATTACAATAGTGAAAAGATAAATGTAAGAATAGGTATTTCATTATATGATGATGGTAACCTTAAAACTTGTGAACCTGCATGTCCGACAAAAATAAAAACACCAATAGGTGAAATTGAAGCTTTTGATAAAAATGCTTTTGGAATTCATGGCGAAGATAATTCATTAAAGTTTTATAATGATGGAAGCATAAAGGCTTTGACTACCTCTACAAAGATAATTAAAATAATAGATAAGAAAGGAAATACTACAATTCATTCTCCAAAGGAGGTTTTTCATTATTCAGGAAGTTTGGTAAAAGATATTATTACTGTAAGTATAGAATTTAAGGAAAATAAAGTTATTATAGATGGTACAAGCGAGTATCTACTTTACGAAAATAAATTTATTATTGAACAATTTGGAGAAAAAAAATTAACGTTAAAAGGTGATTTATGAAAACAGACAAAAAACTTTTAAGTCCTCTTGAAGTTGCGGAAATACTGTCAATATCAAAAAAAACAGTATATGAAATTATAAAAAGAAATGAATTAAAAGCATTCAAGGTTGGAAATAAGTTTAGAATAGACCAATATGAGGTAGAAAGATATATAGGGAAAAAAGATGATAGTCAAATAGATAATGATTTGAAAGAAAAGCAATCTAGGGAAACAGTTGTAGAAGAAAAAAATATTTTAAATAAAATATATAGAAATTATATAGATAATAAGATTGTTATATGTGGCCAGGATGCTATTTTAGATATTCTTGCAAAATATATGAATAGATATAAAGATGAGGGAAAAGTATTAAGACTATATGATAATAGTTTTAATGGTTTATGTGCTCTTTATAATGATGATGTACACGTGACTGCAAGTCATATTTGGAATTGTGACCTTGATGAGTATAATGCAGATTTTGCATCAAGGGTATTAATTGGAACACCAATAACAGTTGTAACTTTGTGTCATAGGATTCAGGGGTTTTATGTATTAAAAGGAAATCCAAAAATGATAACAGGATGGGCAAGTCTTGCAAAAAGAAAAGCAAGAATTATAAATCGCGAACTTGGAAGTGGTTCGAGAATACTTCTAGATCAAAGTATAAGAAAATATAATATAGATAAAAATATGATTATTGGATATAGTGATTATGTTAATTCTGCTGGGGAAGTAGTAAATAGAATTAGAATGGGACAGGCTGATGTTGGAATAGGATTAAAATGTGATATTAATTGTCCTGAAAAAGTAGACTTTATACCTTTACATGAGGAAAGATATGATTTAATTTTTAAATCAGAGAATCTTGAAAAGCCGCAGTTTAAAAGGCTTTTGAAAATATTATCCATGAATGAATTTAAAGATGAATGCGTATCTATAAGAAATTATGATTATTCAGAAATGGGTAATATAGTTAAGAAATTTCAAAAATAAAAAAGTTAAAAAATGTATTTACATCAAATAAAAGGTGTGATATTATTATTTTAACGTAACAGAAGAGAACAAAACGGAACGAAACGGAACTATGAAGAATAAAAAAATGAATAAAAATAAGTGACAATGGCGTTAAAAATTATTATGTTTTTAACGCTATTTTTTATTTATTATTAACAATGAAGTTGATTATTTGAAAAAATAGTGGCTTTTATTTTTATCCATTTTTCATAAAAATTTTAAGATTTTATACGTTAATTGCTCATAATAATGAGAATTATATATTAATTTTTTATTTTAAGGAGGAAGATTATATGAGACAAGTTGCAATTTATGGAAAAGGTGGAATAGGAAAATCAACAACAACTCAAAACTTAACATCAGCATTGGCTGAGATGGGAAAACACATTATGATAGTTGGATGTGATCCTAAAGCAGATTCAACAAGATTAGTTCTTGGTGGACTTGCACAAAAAACAGTTCTTGATACATTAAGAGAGGCTGGAGAAGATATTGATCTTGATGATATCATGAAAACTGGTTATGGAAATATCAGATGCGTTGAATCAGGAGGACCAGAACCAGGGGTTGGATGTGCAGGAAGAGGTATTATTACTTCAATAGGTATGCTTGAAAGACTTGGTGCTTATACACCAGATTTAGATTATGTATTTTATGATGTACTTGGTGATGTTGTATGTGGTGGATTTGCAATGCCAATAAGAGAAGGTAAGGCACAGGAGATTTATATTGTTGCTTCAGGAGAAATGATGGCTTTATATGCAGCAAACAACATTTCAAAAGGTATTCAAAAATATGCAAAGACAGGTGGAGTTAGACTTGGAGGTATCATTTGTAACTCAAGAAAGGTTGACAGAGAATTAGATTTATTAAAAGCATTTGCAGAGGAACTTGGAAGTCAGTTAATACATTTTGTACCAAGAGACAATATGGTTCAGAGGGCAGAAATACACAAACAGACAGTAATAGAATTTGATCCAAAAGCAGATCAAGCTGATGAATACAGAACACTTGCAAGAAATATAGATGGAAATCAAATGTTCGTAATTCCAAAGCCTATGAAACAAGAAAGACTTGAAGAAATATTAATGGAATATGGTTTAATGGATATCTAAATTTAATTAAGAGGAGGGGAAGTTATGTATTTAGTAAGAGCTATTATAAGAACTGAAAAAGTTAATGGAGTATTATCTGAGTTAGTTGATGCTGGTTTTCCACAAGTAACAAAGATGGATGTCTTTGGTAGAGGTAAACAAAAAGGAATCCAAGTTGGTGAAGTGCATTATGATGAACTACCAAAGGAAATGCTATTAATTGTAGTAAAAGACGAAGATAAAGATGATGTTGTAAGAGTAATAATGAAAAATTCTCGTACTGGAGAAGGAACTTATGGGGATGGTAAAATATTCATCTCAAAAGTTGATACAGCATACACAATAAGTACTGGAAAAGAGGAACTATAAAAGCTTTAGGAGGAGTAAACAATGAAAGAGATAATGGGTATTATTCGTTTGAATAAAGTAAATGTCACAAAAGAAGCTCTTACTGAAGCTGGATTTCCATCTATTACTTGTAGAAAGGTTTTAGGAAGAGGTAAGAAGTCTTTAGATCAATTAAGTAAAGAATTAATTGATGCACATTTAGGAACAGCATCTGGATTTTCTGAAGCTTTTTCTGAAGGGACAAGACTTATTGCTAAAAGATTCTTTAATTTAATAGTAAAAGATGAAGAAGTTGAAGAAGCAGTAAAGATAATAATAGAAGCAAATAAGACAGGTACTCCAGGAGATGGGAAAATTTTTATAATTCCTATTGAAGATGTTTATAGAGTACGTGACGGTCAAAATGGAGAAGAAGTTGTTTAATAAAGTGAGGTGAGGTAAATGAGCAAGATAGATAGCGTTTTAGACAAATATAGCGCAAAAGTTTATAAAAATAGAAAAAAACATGTTCTTGAACTTGAACATGAAACTCAAGAAATTGATGCAAACAGAAGATCAGTGCCAGGATTAATTAACCATAGAGGATGCTGTTATGCAGGATGTAAAGGAGTTGTTCTTGGTCCTACAAAAGATGCATTAATAATTACACATGGACCTATAGGTTGTGGATTTTATTCATGGGGAACAAGAAGAAATAAAGCGATTGCTGAAGAAGGTTCAGATCAAAATTATGTACAATATTGTTTTTCAACGGACTTACAAGAAAGTGATATAGTGTTCGGTGGAGAAAAGAAATTAGATGCAGCAATAGAAGAAGCTGTAAAAATATTTAATCCAAAAACTATATGGATATGTTCAACTTGTCCAGTTGGACTAATAGGAGATGATCTTCCTGCTGTTGCAAAAAGAAATTCTGAGAAGTTTGGTATAACAGTTATGGCATTTCCTTGTGAAGGATATAAAGGTGTATCTCAATCAGCAGGGCACCATATAGCAAATAATATTATAATCCGTGATTTGATTGGTACTGTGGATTACAAACCAATTAAGCATTCCGTAAACATACTTGGCGAGTATAATATAGGCGGTGATGCTTGGGAAATCAAAAGAATCTTAACATTATGCGGCTATGAAGTAATATCAACATTCACTGGCGATGGAAGTGTTGAACATTATAGAAGAGCCCACACTGCTGATTTGAATGTTATTCAATGTCATCGTTCAATTAATTATATAGCAGAAATGATGAAAATACAATATGGTACTGCATGGATGAAAGGTGATTTCATCGGTTTAGATAACACTATCGAAACCTTAAGAGAAATGGCTAAATTTTTCGGTGATCCTGTGTTAACTGAACAGACAGAAAAAGTAATTTCATCAGAGCTTTCTAATATAAGTGATGATATGAATTTTTACAAAGAAAAATTAGAAGGAAAAGTTGCTGCTATATGTGTTGGTGGTTCAAGAACACATCATTATCAACTTCTTCTTAAGGATTTTGGTGTAAAAACAGTTCTTGCAGGATATGAATTTGCCCATAGGGATGACTATGAAGGAAGAAAAGTTATTCCAGATATAGTTGAGGATGCAGATTTAAAGAATATTGATGTATTACATGTTGATAAAGATCCAGAAAAATTTAAGATATATAGAACTGAGGAAGAAATAGAAGAACTTAAAAAAGAGATAGCAGAATTAGAAGATTATGAAGGTATGGAAGCAGATATGGATAAAGGATCAGTAATAATTGATGACTTTAATCATTATGAAACTGAAGAGTTTTTAAAAATGTTAAAACCTGATATTTTCTTCTCAGGTATTAAGGATAAATTTGTATTCCAAAAGCAAGGAATATTATCAAGACAGCTTCATTCATATGACTATGCAGGACCTTATGCTGGTTTTAAGGGTGCAGTTAACTTTGGAAAAGATGTAACAATGGGATTATCTACTCCAGTATGGAATTATACTGTTGCACCTTGGAAAACACAATCAGTTTTAGAAGGGAAATTAGGAGGTGAAGAGTAATTATGATGCTAGATTTAACACCTAAAGAAATTACAGAGCGTAAAAGCTTAAAAATAAATCCAAATAAGACATGTCAGCCAGTTGGAGCAATGTATGCTGCACTAGGTGTACATAACTGTATGCCTCACAGTCATGGATCTCAAGGATGCTGCTCATATCATAGAACATTCTTGACAAGACATTTTAAAGATCCAGCAATGGCTTCAACTTCGGCATTTAGTGAAGGTGCTTGTGTATTCGGTGGTTCATCAAATTTAATAACTGCAGCTAAAAATGTCTTTGATATATATAATCCAGACATTATGGCTGTACACACTACATGTTTATCAGAAACTATAGGTGATGATATTGGTTCAATTATTGAGTCAATCGATATACCTGAAGGAAAGTATATGGTTCAGGCTCATACACCAAGTTATGTTGGTTCACATGTAACAGGATTTGCAAACATGGTTGCAGGTTTTATACGTGATCTTTCAGAAAAATCAGGAACATCAACAGGAAAGCTTTGTGTTCTTCCTGGTTTTGTAAATCCAGGTGATATGAGAGAAATGAAGAGAATAATGAGTAGTATGAAAGCTCCATTTACAATGCTTCCAGATACAACAGGTGTACTTGATGCACCTATGACTGGAAAATTTAATATCTTCCCTAAAGGAGGAACTTTAGTTGAAGATATTATTGCATTAGGTGATGCTGAACTTACTCTAGGAATTGGAAAGTTTGCAAGTGAAGAACCTGCAAATGTTCTTGAAAATATACACAAAGTTCCACAGAAAATATTAACAATGCCAATTGGTATATGTTCCACAGATGATTTTATAATGGAACTTGCTAAATTCACTAAGGGAGAAGTTCCTTATGAACTTGAGGAAGAAAGAGGACAGCTTCTTGATATTATGATTGATTCTCATCCATATTATTCAGGAAAAAAGGTGGCAATAAATGGAGATCCTGATTTTGTAATAGCAATGACTAAATTTGCATTAGAACTTGGTATGGTTCCTAAATACGTAATAACAGGAACTCCTGGGAAAGCATTTGAAGCAACTATTAATAAACTTTTTGAAGAACATAATGTTGAAGGATGTATATGTAAAGCTGAAAGTGATTTATTTGAATTACATCAATTAATTAAAAATGAAAAAGTAGATTTATTAATTGGAGGAACTCATTCAAAATATATAGCAAGAGCTGAAGATATACCATTTGTAAGAGCAGGTTTTCCAATAATAGATAGATATGTGCATTCATATATGCCTTTAGTAGGATACAGAGGTGGCATGAGACTAATTGAATTAATACTTAATGCATTGATGGACAGAATGGACAGAGATGCTAAAGACGAAGATTTTGAATTAGTTTTATAAAAAGATAAAAATTTAAGATATTGAGCAGTGTTGTTATTTAATTTTAATATATAACCTGCTCAATATTCTTATAATCAAAGAAGATTTAGAGCATTTATTCAGGCAGGAGGATATATGGACTTTAAAATATGAAATGAACTTCCTGTCATTTTAAATTTTAGAATCCATAATTCAGGAGGTGTGTAGAGATATGGAACAAATAAAAGAATATGATGATTTATTAAAAGAAAGAGAAGAATTTATATGTAAAAAGGGAAAGGAAAATGGAAATTTTAAGTGTGACAGTGAAAGTGTATCTGGAGCAGTAAGCCAGAGGGCTTGCGTTTACTGTGGATCAAGAGTTGTTTTGAATCCTATTACAGATGCATATCATATTGTTCATGGACCAATTGGATGTGCCAGCTACACTTGGGATATAAGAGGAAGTCTATCAAGTGGGGATGAAATATATAGAAACAGTTTTTCAACTGACTTAAGGGAGCAGGATGTTATCTTTGGTGGAGAAAAGAAACTTGAAAGAGCTCTTGAAGGTGTTATTAAAGAACACAATCCAAAGGCTATATTTGTATATTCAACATGTATTGTAGGAGTAATTGGAGATGATATTAAGGCTGTATGTAAGAGTGCAGAACAGAAATATAATTTACCAGTAATACCAGTAATGGCACCAGGATTTTCAGGAAATAAATCTAAAGGATACAGAATTGCATGTAATGCTCTTATGAATTTATTTTCAAGGGAAAAGCATCCAAAATCAAAGGGGATAAATATTCTTGGGGATTTTAATCTTGCTGGTGAAATGTGGATAATTGAAAATTATTTAAGGGAAATTGGCGTTGATGTTGTTGCTAAAATAACAGGTGATGCAGATGTAGATTCTTTAAAAAAGGCCTCAAGTGCAAGTTTTAATGTTGTTCAATGTGCTGGTTCAATGAATTATCTTGCAAAAATGATGGAACAAGATTTTTCTATACCATCCATAAAAATCAGTTTTGTAGGTCTTGAAGACACAAAAAGTTCATTGATGAGAATAGCTGCACTTACAGGAGATAATAGCATAATTGAAAAAGCAAAAGAGCTAATTGAACGAGAAGAAGCACAAGTAATGCCTATAATTGAAAAATATAAGAAAAATCTAAGAGGAAAAAAAGCAGCCATATTTGTTGGAGGAGGCTTTAAGGCAATATCCTTAATAAGGCAGTTCAATGAACTTGGAATTGAAACTGTAATGGTTGGTACACAGACTGGAAAACCAGAAGACTATGAAGTAATAAACGGACTTGTTAAAGAAGGAACGGTAATACTTGATGATGCAAGTGCATATGAACTTGAAAAATTCATGATAGAAAAAGGTGCAGATATACTTGTTGGAGGTGTAAAAGAACGTCCTCTTGCTTATAAACTTGGAGTTGCATTTTGTGATCATAATCATGAAAGAAAACATGCACTTGGAGGATTTCAGGGAGCAGTAAATTTTGCAGAAGAAGTTAATTTGTCAATAAACAGTCCAGTTTGGAAGTATGTATAAAGGAGGATGATAGTATGAGTAAACAAGATTATGTAGATTTAAATGTAAATCCATGCAAAATGTGCATGCCAATGGGTGTTGCAAATGCAACTTATGGGATTAAGGGATGTATGACTATACTTCACGGTTCACAGGGATGCAGTACATATATAAGAAGACATATGGCAACCCATTATAATGAACCAATTGATATTGCATCATCTTCTCTTACAGAGCAGGGAACAGTTTATGGTGGAGAAAAAAATTTATTAAAAGGTCTTGAAAATCTAATAAAATTATATAATCCAGAAGTTATAACAATAGCTACTACATGTCTTGCTGAAACAATTGGTGAAGATGTTGGAAGAATTGCAAAGACATTTATGGAAGAACATCCAGATGAAAAAGTAAAATTGATACCAGTTGCAGCGCCAGGATATGGAGGTACACAATATGGAGGATATTTTAATGCATTAATTGCTATAGTAAGTAATATTGAAATGAAAAAAGAAAAAAATAGCAAAGTAAATGTTGTTACAGGACCAATGAGCCCAAGAGATGCGAGAAAGTTAAAGGAAATACTTAATGATTTTAATATAGACTATATTTTACTACCAGATATTTCAGAAAATTTAGACGATATTCATAAGAAAATATATAACAGGCTTCCAGAACATGGGACAAGTATTGATGAAATAAGTATGATGGCAGGAGCAAAGGCAACTATAGAACTTAGCACATTTGTTAGTGAAAAGAGCTCAGTAGGACTTTATTTGGAAGAAAATTATGGCGTAAAAAACATAAGAATAAATATGCCTGTTGGATTACGAGACACGGATAAATTTTTAGAAGTTTTATCACAAATATCAGGAAATGAAATTCCTGAAAAATATGTGAAAGAAAGAGGAAGATATTTAGATGCTATGATTGATTCTCATAAATACAATGCTGAAGGAAGGGCTGCAATTTTTGGAGAACCTGATTTTGTGTATTCCACAGCACGCATGATGCTTGAAAATGGAGTAATGCCTGTACTTATTGCAACAGGAGATGTATGTCCAGAACTTAAAGATAAACTTTTTGATGAAGTGAAAGAATTATCTGAAGCATTATTTGTAGATAATTTTGAGATAATAGACGATGCTGATTTCACAGACATAGAAAGTTATTCAGTAAGACTTGATGCAAATATCCTTATTGGAAGTTCTGATGGACGAAGAATTGAAGAAAAGAAGAATATACCACTAATAAGATTAGCATTTCCAATTCATGACAGGGTTGGAGGTCAGAGAATTTTATCAATAGGTTATGAGGGTTCACTAAATGTAAGTGATAGCGTTACAAACATGATACTTGAAAGGAAGCATGATGTATTTAGAAAGAAAACATATGATATGTTTTATAAAGGAGATGTGAAAAATATGAAAAATAAAGATATATCTGTAGAAAATTTAAAAAGTAATATTATATCAATTGAAGAAAAAACAAAGACACATCCATGTTTTAGCTGTGACTCTGCTCATAAATATGCAAGAATGCATCTTCCAATAGCACCAAAATGCAATGTAAGTTGTAATTATTGTCATAGAAAATATGATTGTGTAAATGAAAGCAGACCTGGAGTTACAACAGAAGTATTAAGTCCAGAACAAGCCTTTGAAAAATATAAGTATGTGAAATCAAAAATGCCAAATTTAAAGGTAATAGGAATAGCAGGACCTGGTGATGCTCTTGCAAATTTTGATAATGTAAGAGAAACGTTGAAGCTTATACGAAATGATGATCCAGAAATTACATTTTGTCTTTCAACAAATGGACTTATGCTTCCATTTTATGCACAAGAATTAATAGACCTTGGTGTATCACATGTAACAATTACTATAAATGCAGTTAATCCAGAAATATCAGCAAAAGTATATAAGTATGTAGACTATCTTGGAGTTATATATAGAGGAGAAGAAGCTGCACAGATTTTATTGAATAATCAGCTTTCAGGATTAAAATACCTTACAGACAGAGGAATTGTAGTGAAAGTAAATATAGTAATGCTTAAGGGAATAAATGATGAGCATATTTATGATATTACAAAAAAGGTTAAAGACTTTGGTGCTACAATAACTAATATTATGCAGATGATTCCAGTTAAGGATAGTGTATTTGAAAACATGCCTCTTGTAAGTCTTAAAGAAATTAATGATATGAGAAATAAATGTGGTGAAAATATAAAGCAAATGTATCATTGCAAGCAATGTAGAGCTGATGCTATTGGAACTTTAAATGATGATCAGTCCATAAAAATTTCCTTGGAAATGAAAGAGAAAAAATCTAATGAAAAAATTATGAAATTTGCAGTTGCAACAAGAAGTGGAATGACAGTGGATATGCACTTTGGACATGTTAGTGAGTTTTATATATATGAATATAGACATGGTAGTGCAATGTTCCTTGAGAGAAGAACTATTGAAAAATACTGTAATGGAGAAAGTGATTGTGGAAATGAAAATAAAATAGATAAATTAATATACACAATTTCTGATTGTAGTGGAGTGATTACTTTAAGAATAGGTGAGGAGCCTAAAAAGAAATTAAAAGAGAAAAATATTTTAGCATTTGCAAGCTGTGAAAGACTTGAAGATGCAGTAATAAAGGCAGCAAAGATTCTTGAAGGGAAAAATGAAGTTGAAGAAATTCAAATTCTATAATATGGGTGATAAAATGAGAAATAACGTGTTAGCTACTATAAATGGTAAAGAAATTACAGAGTTTGATGTGGAAAATATAATAAGTCAATATTCAGAAGCAGATCAGAAGTCTGTAAATACTGATAATGGAAGAGAAAAAATATTAGATCAGCTTGTAAGCTGTGAGCTTATGTATAATTTTGCTCAGGATGAAAAATTAGAGGAAACAGATGAATTTAAGGTTAGAATTGAAGAAGCAAGAAAAGATATCTTAACTCAAATGGGAATTTCAAAAGCAGCTGGAAATGAATCTATAAATGAAAATGAGGCTTTAGATTATTATAATTCAAATAAGGAAAAGTTTATAGTAGGGGAAATGGTAAGTGTTAAGCACATACTAGTTGAATCTCAAGAAGAGGCATACAATGTAAAAAATGAAATAGAAAATAATCAAATCAGTTTTTCAGATGCAGCATTAAAATACTCTATGTGCCCTTCTAATATGAATGGTGGAAGTCTTGGAACTTTTGGAAGAGGTAAGCTCACAGCTTCTTTTGAAGAAGCTGCATTTAATGCAAAGATAAATATATTAACAGATCCTGTAGAAACAGAATTTGGTTTCCATATAATACTTGTTGAAGATTTTAGAGATGAGTATATAAAAGAATTTGATGATGTTAAGGAAGAAATAATGCTTCATTTAAAGAAAAAACGTGAATTGAAAAATTATAAAGAAATTATTGAAAAAATGAAGAAAAAATATTATAAAGCAAATTTGGAGGCGTTTATGTGAAACTTAAACAGAGAAAAATAGAAATAATAGATACTACACTGATTACTTTATGGGAAAATTACAGATGTAGTTTCAAAAGAAACATTAATAAAATTATGGAGCTTATAAAATTAGTTTATATTGCAGGAGCAGATTATATAGAAATTACAGATGAGCTATATAGATTTATGTTGAAATTACCAGAAAATGTTGAATTTATCCTTGATTACTATAAAAGTATAGAAATTAAAGGTGTAGATGAATTAAAGGAAAATATTATGATTTTTGAGAACAATAAGAAAATCAAGCGGTTAAGAATTATAGGCTTGGATAATCTTATATTAAGTGACTATGAGGATATATTATATGAAGTTATTGAAAAATTAGAAGATAGAGTGGAATTATCTATCACAGATAAATATAAGTGTTCGACTGGAATAGCTGTAGAATGGATTCGACTTGGTGGAAAGAAGATTGTAACAAGTTTTGCTGGAATAGCTGGAAATACACCTCTTGAAGAATTACTTGGAGCTTTGAGATATATTGAGAATATTAATATAAGAGGGGATTTTAGAGTATTTAAGAAAATTTCAAAATTATATGAAGAAATAACATGCACTAATATACCTCCTACAAAGCCATTAATAGGGACTGATATATTTAATGTAGAATCAGGAATTCATGTTAATGGAATTATAAAAAATTCAAAGACTTTTGAACCATATAATCCAGAGGAAGTAGGAGGAGAGAGAAAGATTATTATAGGAAAGCATTCTGGAATAAAATCTTTAAAAATTAAGCTTGAAGAGCTAAAAATAGAATATAATTCAGAGTGCCTTGATGCTATTTTAATAGAAGTTAGAAATCAAAGTAATAGTAAGGGAAGAGGATTAAATGATGATGAGATAAAAGCAGCATGCAAAAGAGGGGAGAGTTTATGTGAAAAGAAATGTGAATATTGTTGATACAACATTAAGAGATGGCGAACAGAGTGCAGGAAAAGCCTTTACAATAGAACAAAAACTTAAAATTGCAAAATATCTAGATGATAATGGAATATATCAGATAGAATGTGGAATACCAGCAATGGGTTGTTTGGAACAAGAAATAATAAAGGCTATAAAAGCAAATACAAAGAATGCTTTAATTTCTACTTGGAATAGATTAAATATTGATGACATTAAAACATCAATTGATTGCAAGCCTCACATTATTCACATAAGTGTACCAGTATCTGATTTGCAAATATATGAAAATTTAAATAGGGATAAAAAATGGATTGAAGAAAATCTTATAAGGTGTATCTATTATATAAAGGAGCATGGATTTGATGTGACAGTTGGCTTTGAAGATGCATCAAGAGCTGATATAAAATATATTATAGAGCTTAGCTGTTTAATTGAAAAACTAGGAGTAAATAGAATTAGATACTCGGATACAGTTGGAATATTATCTTTGCTTAAAACTAAGAACGTAGTAAATGAAATTAGAAGAAATTCTAACCTTCAAGTTGAGATACATGCACATAATGATTTTGGAATGGCACTTGGAATTTCAGTAGAAGCAGTGAAAAATGGAGCAGAATTTGTTGATTGTACGTTAGATGGTATAGGAGAGCGGACAGGAAATTGCAGCCTTCAGGAATTTTTAAAAATAAGCAGAAACTTTGAATGTAATTATGAAATTAATAATGATAACGCTGTTAAAAAAACACTTATAGATATAATTAAAAATTAATATCCAATAATTAATTTTTAATTATTATGTTATAAAAAAGTAAAATAATTAATATTTAAAAATTATATATAAGAAAAAGAATATTATCTTTAAATTGTAAAAAATAGTAGAATATTTAAGGATAAAGATTGACTAGTCAACTATATGAGAATATAATAAGGTTGACTAGTCAATTATTATTTGGAGATGATAAACATAGATATCGATAAATTTATAATGTTTAATAACAAAATTTTTAGGAATACTCAGGGCCATTTAGATAGAAAATTAAAGAAATATAATTTAAGCAGCGGTGCATACCCATATTTGATAGTACTTGCAAAAAATGAAGGTATAAGCCAGATACAGATAAGTAGAGAGATTGGAAACGATAGAGCAATGTCTGCAAGGACTATAAATAAGCTTATTGAAAGTGGATTTATTTATAAAGTACAGGATGAAAAAGACAATAGGGCGTATAAACTTTATTTGACATCTAAAGCTAAAGAGATACTACCACTAATACATATAGAAATTCAAAAGACAATACATTGTATAACTGAAGATCTTACAGAAGATGAAAAAGATATAACTATGAGAGTCTTAAAAAACATCTTTGAAAAAACTAAAAATTTAAAGAAAGGGGATAATATTTAATGGATGATAAAATTAAAAAGTGGACTATATTTATAATAATTATTTCAGCGACTTTTATGTCTACATTAGACGGAAGCATTGTTAATGTAGCACTACCTAAAATGGCAGAAGCATTAGGAGTTACAACTTCAAAAATACAATGGGTAGTAACAAGCTATTTAGTCGTTATTTCAGCTGTTATTCTAATATTTGGACGTCTTGGAGATATGTTTGGTAAAACTACAGTTTTTAAAATAGGTCTTTCATTATTTACTCTAGGATCATTTCTATGTGGAATAACAAGCTCATTTAATATATTAATATTAGCAAGAGTAGTGCAAGCTATAGGAGCGGCAGGAACTATGGCTAATAATCAGGGGATAGTTACTGAGATATTTCCAGCCAATGAAAGAGGGAAAGCTCTTGGACTTATTGGTACAGCTGTTGCACTAGGTTCTCTTGTTGGTCCTGGTCTTGGTGGATTTATTGTTGGATCTTTTCATTGGAAATTTATATTTTTAATTAATGTTCCAATAGGTATTATTGCGTTATTTTATGCATTTAAACTTCTTCCTACATCTAATAGAACAAGTAGTGAAAAAATCGATATTGTAGGTGCGTTATTATTTATTTTTACAATAATTCCACTATTTATGTCTCTTAATGAAGGAATAAATCTTGGATTTACATCACCTATGATTTTATTAGGATTTGCTATTGCAGCAATATGTTTTATTTCATTTATTATACTAGAAAAGAAAATAAGCTCACCACTTATTCAGCTTGATATTTTTAAAAATAAATTATTTTCTATAAGTATTTTTTGTGGATTTGTAAGTTTCGTGGCAATTTTCTGTCATAATATAATACTTCCATTTTACCTTCAGGATTTGATGGGATATTCACCACAGAAAGCAGGCATGATTCTTATGGCGTATCCATTAATTTTAATGGTTGTTGCTCCATTAAGTGGAAGTCTATCAGATAAAATAGGTTCAGAACTTTTAACATTTTTTGGACTGATTGTAGGAAGTATTGGATTATTTTTAATGTCAACATTAAATGATAATTCTAAAGTTATTGTAATGGTTATTTTTATAGCAGTTATGTCTGCCGGAATGGGAATATTTCAATCGCCTAACAACTCATTGATAATGTCAACAGTACCTAAAAATAAACTTGGTATTGCAGGAAGTATTAATGCATTAGTAAGAAATGTTGGAATGTCAACGGGTATAGCTTTAGCAACAACACTTTTATATACTCAGATGAGTTCTAAAATAGGATATAGAGTTACAGACTTTGTTTCTGGAAGAAATGATGTATTTATATATGGAATGAAGTGGGTTTATATTGTAGCTGGTGCTATATGTATGATTGGTGCTGTTTTAACTTTTTATAGAATGTATAAAAATTCAAAAGAAAAAAAGGCATTAGATGAAGAGTTATGTGACAATATTAAATCTGGAAATGGCGTGTATTAATTTTCTTAAAAGTTTCTATTAATATAACGTATATTTAGAAAAAGCACTTTATAAGATGGAGAATAAAAACCATCTTATAAAGTGTTTTTATCTTATATATTAATACAGCTTAGACTATGATATCATTAAAGAAAATAGGAATATCTGTATATGGTGAAGGAGTGGTATAAATTAATGAATAATAATTTTAATTTGGATAAGCTTATAGATCTGGAAAAATGGGAAGATTTACAAGAAACTATTGCCTCTGTTACAAATGTAGCAATAATAATTGTTGACTATAAAGGGAATCCAGTTACCAAGCATAGCGGATGTCATAGATTTTGTAAGGAAATAAGAGCTAATCCAGAACTTGTAAAGTATTGCCAAAAGTGTGACTCAAGAGGAGGACTTGAAGCAGTACGTTTAAATGAACCATATATATATTTATGTCATTACAATATAATAGATATAGCTATTCCAATAATGATTGATGGGAAATATATTGGAGCGATTATGGCAGGGCAGGTAAAGTTGTTAGATGTTAAAGTTGAAAGTTCATTGGAAAAAATATTAGTATTATCTAAAGATTCTTCAGCAAGGAAAGCTTTAGATGATTTTAAAGAGTATTACTATGAATTACCTGTATTATCCTATGAGAAAATTAAGAAAATTGCAGATATGTTATTTTCGTTGTGTAACTATTTAATAGAAGAAGCCTTGGAAAAAAACTTGATTTCAGATATATATTTGAAGATTGTCAATGATAAGCAAGAAATAGATTTAAATGTATTAGGTAATTACACACTAAAAAATATAGAGCATGTTAAAAAAGAAATGTCTAATGCTAAAATAAATACTTACATAGATGAAAAAATATTAAATAATGAAAATCATATTAAAATAATTGATACTTTAAAGCCAGCGATTGAGTACATTTATAAACATAAGAGTGAAACATTTAACATAGAGACTATGGCTAAGCTTTGTCATATTAGTCCGAGCTATTTTAGCAGATTATTTACAAAGGAAATGGGTGAGAACTTTTCAAGCTATGTATCTAAATTAAAAATTGAATGGTCAAAAAATTTATTAGAAGAAACAAGTATGTCCATTAATGAAATTAGTGATGAGCTTGGTTTTAGTGAAGTAGGATATTTTATAAAAATATTTAAAAAGTATGAAAGGGTGACTCCATCATTATATAGAAAGTATTGTAAGAGAAAATAGTATTAAAAGCTAATTGAAAATGTATGATATCTTCCTTTTGACACGGCTTGTAAACGATGTTATACAATGAAGATATTATAAAAATAAGATTTCTATTTAATACAATTATATATTAAAGCTACAAGGCAAGTATTATTGATTACATAATAAAATACAATTTACAAATTTTATAACAAAAAATTACGGTTTTAAATTATAAATTTTCGTCATTTTAATACAATGAGTTTTCTTGTAAACGATATTATAATATAGACAAGTCAAAAATATTTGGATATAAAGGAGATATTGATATGAGAAAAGCATTTATTTGCCCAACTAAATATGTACAAGGCGAAGATGAAATTTTAAACTTGGGATACTTTGTTAGAAGTTTTGGAGAATCAGCTTTATTAATAGCACACAAAGATGATGTTACACGTGTAAAGGATAAATTAAATAAAACTTGTGAAAAGTTTAAAATTAGTTTTGTAGAAAGTGGATTTAAGGGTGAATGTTCTAGAGAAGAGGTATGTAGATTACAACAAATTGCTAGTGAAAACAAATGTTCATGCATAATTGGTCTTGGTGGGGGTAAGGCTATTGATACTGCTAAATGTGTTGCTGAAGGAGAAGCTTTAATTATAGTTCCAACAATAGCGGCTACAGATGCACCAACAAGCCATTCAGCTGTACTTTATACAAATGAAGGCGCATTTGATGATTATGCTTATTTCAAACAAAGTCCAAGTGTAGTTTTAATTGATACTACAGTAATTGCAAATGCACCAACTCGTTTCTTGGTTTCAGGAATGGGAGATGCACTATCAACATACTTTGAAGCAAGAGCAACTTCAAATTCATATTCTAATGTAAATGCAGGATTACCTTGTGGATTTAGAGAAGGTGTTTGCAATGAAGCTAAAGGAACTAATACAGCATTAGCTCTTGCAAAATTATGCTATGAAACTCTTATAAATGATGGAGCAAAGGCAAAAGTGGCTTCAGACTGCAATATAGTTACACCAGCATTAGAAAATATTATAGAAGCAAATATTCTTTTATCAGGTATTGGATTTGAAAGTGGTGGACTAGCTGGAGCACATGCAATTCATGATGGATTGACTATATTAGAAGGAACTCATAAATATTTCCATGGTGAAAAAGTTGCATTTGGAACAATAGCACAATTAGTATTAGAAAATTCACCAAAAGAAGAATTAAATCAAGTATTAGACTTCTGTTTAGAAGTTGGATTACCTGTTTGCTTAGCAGATATTGGAGTGGAGAGTATTAATGAAAATGAACTTATGGAAGTAGCTAAAAAAGCATGTATTAAGGAAGAATCGATTCATTCTATGCCTTTCCCAATAAGCGCTGAAGATGTAGCTGCATCAATTATTGCAGCTGATAAGATAGGCAGAGAGTACAAGCTAAAAAAAGGAGGGTACAAATAATGAAAAAATTAATAAATAATCCAGAAGGTGTTTTAGAAGATATGTTAGCTGGTCTTACAGCTGCTTACCCTGAATATTTAAAAAAATTAGATAATGCCAATGTAATAGTGAGAGCTAATAGCAAAAAAGATAAAGTATCAGTAATAAGTGGTGGAGGTAGTGGACATGAACCTGCACATGCTGGATATGTAGGATATGGGATGTTAGATGGGGCAGTATGTGGTGAAGTATTTACATCTCCAACTCCAGACCAAGTATATGAAGCAATTAAAGCTACTGATAACGGACAAGGGGTTTTAGTTGTAATAAAAAATTATACTGGTGATGTTATGAACTTTGAAATGGCAAAGGGAATGGCTGAAGATGAAGGCATAAAAGTTGAAGAAGTAATTGTAAATGATGATGTTGCTGTAGAAAATAGTTTATATACAGCAGGAAGAAGAGGAATTGCAGGTACAGTTTTTGTTCATAAAATAGCTGGAGCTAAAGCGGAAAGTGGTAGCAATTTAGAAGAAGTAAAGAGAGTTGCGGAAAAGACTATTGAAAATGTTAGAAGTATGGGAATGTCTTTATCATCTTGTATAGTACCAGCAGCAGGCAAAGCTAATTTTTGTTTAGGTGAAGATGAAATAGAGATTGGAATGGGAATACATGGAGAGCCAGGTACTCATAGAGAAAAAATTTCTACAGCAGATGAAATAACAGAACATTTGGTAAATAAAATATTAGATGATATGACAATAAAAAATGGTGATGATGTTGCAGTTTTAGTAAACGGTTTAGGCTCAACACCAAATATGGAGTTATATATTGTAAATAAAAAAATTAACAAAATGTTGAAAGATAAAGGAATAAATATTCATAAAACTTTTATTGGAGAATTTATGACAGCTTTAGAAATGGCAGGATGTTCTATTTCTATATTGAAGCTTGATGATGAATTAAAAGAACTACTTGATTCAAAATCTAATACTCCAGGATTCAAAGTATTTTAGACTTATATAAGTAGGAGGATAGATATGGTTAATGGAGAAGAATTAAAGAATATTTTTAATAAAATAAATATTGTTATAGAAGAAAATAAATTATACTTAAGTGAATTAGATGCAGCTATTGGAGACGGGGATCATGGACTTAATATGAGTAAAGGATTTAAGGCCGTGGTGAAAAAAATAAATGACTTAGAAGAAGACGATTTAGGAAAAATATTAAAAGCCTGTGGTATGGCATTAGTTACTAATGTTGGTGGTGCTTCTGGACCGCTATATGGGACAGCTTTATTAAACGGATCAAAGGCCGTTGCTAAGAAAAATTGTATAAATATAAATGATTTTATAGAAATACTACAAGCATCTTTAGATGGAATCAAGATGATAGGAAAAGCTATGGAAGGTGAAAAAACCATGATTGATGCACTTTCACCAGCATTAGAAGCAGGCAGAAAAGCTTTAGGTGAAAATAAGTCTTCAAAAGATATATTAATAGCAATTAGAGATGCAGCAAAAGAAGGAATGGAAAATACTAAAAATATAATTGCCACAAAAGGAAGAGCAAGTTATTTAGATGAAAGAAGTTTAGGACATCAAGATGCAGGTGCAACTTCTATGTATTTAATACTAAATACAATAGCAGAAGAATTCATTAGTTGAGGTGAAAGTAAATGGTTGGAATTGTAATAGTATCACATAGTGATTTGGTTGCGAGAGGTGTTAAAGAAATTGCAGGTCAAATGGCACCAGAGGTTAAGATTGAGGCAGCAGGTGGAACCAGTGATAATAGAATAGGGACTGCTATTAATAAAATCACTGAGGCAATAGAAAAAGTTTATAGCGAAGATGGAGTTATGATATTTTTTGATTTAGGAAGTGCTTTTATGAATACAGAATTAGCTATAGAATTCTTAGATGATTCAATGAAGGGGAAAATAGAAATTATAGATGCTCCTTTAGTTGAGGGCGTAGTAATAGCCGCGGTTGAGTGTAGTATGAATAAAAGTATAGTAGAAGCTAAGAAATCGCTAGAGGGAATGAAACTAAATAAAATTTAGGATTATTTAAATAAAATATAAATTTAAAAGAAGCTTTTGGTGTAGGAATAAAAGTGTTGAGAATAATGTTTACAGAAATTTCAGAGGCAATAAATTATTTTCTCGAAAAAACCTAGTGAGAAAGCAATAAATGCCTGTAGATATTTAATAGATATGTACAGGCATTCATATTTTATAAGTAAGTCTAAAATTTTCTTTTAAATTACATAATAAAAAAAGGATGATTGTGGTGATGAAGAATGAACAACATTATTAATCTTAAGGATATAATAAGCATTGAAGAGTTCCAAAGTATTCAAGATGATATTGCAAAAGCTACAGGGATTTCTATTATAACTACTGATTATACAGGTAAACCTGTTACAAAGCATAGTTGTTGTACAGAATTTTGTAGTATTATTCGACGAGATAAAAAACAATCAGAATTATGTGAAAGATGTGATTCAAGAGGTGGAATTGAATCTACAAGAACTGGAAAGCCATACATCTATATATGTCATAAAGGGTTAGTAGATTTTGCAGTACCTATTATAGTTCAAGGGCAGTATATGGGGGATATAATGGGAGGACAAATACTTATAACTGATGATGAACAGAAATATTTAGAAAGCTTTAAAAATACTAATTGTAATTTGGATGATAATGAAGAACTTATATGTGCATATAATAAACTTCCAATAATGTCACTGGAAAAAATTAAAAATATAGCTCAAATGATTTTACACCTATCAAAATATTTAGTAGAAGAAGGTATGTATAAAATAACTATAAATAAGTTAAAACAAAGTAATGACGCAGCTGTTAAATTAGAAGGTGAGCAATTTAAGTTACAAAATAATTTCGAAAAATTAAAATTAAAATCTTTATCTGCTCAAATAAGTCCTAAATTTATATTTGATATAATGAACAATGTGTATTCACTTGCATTAATAGAAGAAGCGGAAAAAACAAGTAATCTAACTTATAAATTAACAGAATTTATAAGAGATACATTTTATAAATCCAATAAAATAGTTACATTAAAAGAAGAATTAGACTATTGTTTAGATTATTTAAATTTGCAAAAGATTAGGTTTAATGAGAAATTGAACTTCAGTGTAAGTTTAGGTATTGAACAAAATTTTAAGATTCCGTTTATGAGTATTTTTCCTTTTGTTGATAATGCTATAGTTCATGGTGTTATGAAGAAAGAAGAGGGAGGATGCGTAAATATAATTATAGATAGAGAAAATGAATTTATAATTATTTCAGTTATCGATAGCGGAATAGGAATATCAAAGGAGAAATTAAACTTTATAAATTCTGAAGAAAATAGCATGAATCATTCGTTAAGTGGCATATTAGCTGCAAAACAACGAATAAAGAATTTTTATAAGTATGATTATTCTGTAGACATAGTAAGTGAGTTAAATAAATCAACAAAAATTACAATAAGCTTACCACTTGATGAAAGGTAGGAAGTATTTATGTGTGATGTTATTTTAGTAGATGATGAGAGAATAGAGTTAGAAGCACTTAAAAAATTAATTAATAAACTAGGTATTAAAGTAAATATTGTAGGTGAGTTACAAAGTGCAAAAGAAGCAATTGCAACCCATAAAGATTTTAAGGCAGATGTAATAATCATAGATAATGAAATGCCAGGCATTAATGGAACTGAACTTGCAAAAATAATAAAGAGTAATAATAAAGATAAAATTATAATATTGCTTATTGAATATTATAATTTTAACAATGAATTGGATATATCAAATATTGATGATTATATATTAAAACCAGTAAGTTTAGAAAAGTTATTTAAGGTATTAAATAAACATATAATAAATTTAGCAACAAACGAAAATAAATTAAAAGAAATGGAATTATTGCTCTTATCCAAAATAATTTTTTATGAAGAAAAAGATATTAAAGATTTACTTAATAATTTGTTGTATGGGTATGAATTATTAAGCAATGATGACATTAATAGCTACAAAAATAAATGTACAAGCCTACTAAATAAAATGATTAATATCTTTATTAAAATTAATAAAAATAAGGCACATGCAAATCTAAATATATATAGTGATAAGTTAAACAAGATTAATAACATATGTAAAATAAACATTGTCATGAATGAATTTTTAGACTTTATGAGTAAAGATAATACAGATTATATAATTAGGGAAAAATTAATTGGTAATAGAGAGGTCAATATTCTATTAAACCCTGTTTTAATTTATATAAGTGAAAATTATAGTCAAAAAATAACATTAGAAAGTGTCTCTAAAGCTTGTAATTTAAGTGTTTTTTATCTTAGTAAATTATTTAAAAAAAATACAGGAATGAAATTTATTGATTATATAAATTTATATAAAATAGAAAAAGCTAAACAACTATTAGAAAATACAGATATGTCCATAATAAACATATCTATGAGTTTGGGATATGATGAATCTGGATATTTTTCAAAAGTTTTTAAGAAAGTAGTAGGAGTGACACCATCAGCCTACAGAAATAAAAATCTAAATAAGCCAGAATAAAAGTTATCTAATAATGATAAAAGTCATTATTAGATGACTTTTTATTTTAAAATAACTACTAATAAAAAGTTCAAAGAATATTACAGTGGACATTTGAAAGAATGCAATGATAAACAATTGTATTAGTTTTAAATTCAGATAAAACAAACAAAAACGTTATTATTAGCCAAGAAAATACTGTTACATAAAAAACGAGAAAAACATAGCAAAAGAGTACCAATATTAAGCAATAAAGTTTGTTAAAATATTATCAATAAAATGATAAGATTAGATAAACCAAGTAAGAATGTGATTGGAGGAGTAAAAATGATAAGTAAAGGATTTAGTACCCAAACAGAAAGAATAAATATTTTAAAGGCTCAAATATTAAATGCTAAACCATGTGTTGAATCAGAAAGAGCAATATTAATAACAGAATCATTTAAACAAACAGAAGGCCAGCCAGCAATTTTAAGAAGAGCATTGGCATTGAAACACATACTTGAAAATATCCCTATAACAATTAGAGATCAAGAACTTATAGTGGGAAGTTTAACTAAAGAACCAAGGTCATCACAAGTATTTCCTGAATTTTCTAATAAATGGTTACAAGATGAATTGGATAGATTAAATAAGAGAACTGGAGATGCATTCCAAATTTCAGAAGAAAGTAAAGAAAAATTAAAAGATGTCTTTGAGTATTGGAATGGAAAAACAACAAGTGAGTTAGCAACTTCATATATGACAGAGGAAACAAGAGAGGCAGTAAATTGTGATGTATTTACTGTAGGAAACTACTATTATAATGGCGTAGGACATGTATCTGTAGATTATGGAAAAGTATTAAGGGTTGGATTTAATGGGATTATAAATGAGGCTAAGGAACAATTAGAAAAAAGCAGGAGTATAGATCCTGATTTTATCAAGAAAGAAAAATTCCTAAATAGTGTTATTATCTCATGCGAAGCTGCAATAACATACGTAAATAGATATGCTAAAAAGGCTAAAGAGATTGCAGATAATACAAGTGATGCAAAAAGAAAAGCTGAATTAAATGAAATAGGAAAAATTTGTTCAAAAGTTTCAGGAGAGGGAGCTAAATCTTTCTATGAAGCATGTCAATTATTTTGGTTTATTCATGCAATAATAAATATAGAATCTAATGGACATTCTATTTCTCCAGCCAGATTTGATCAATATATGTATCCATATTATGAAAATGATAAAAATATAACAGATAAGTTTGCTCAAGAATTAATAGATTGTATCTGGATTAAATTAAATGATATTAATAAAGTAAGAGATGAGATTTCAACTAAACATTTTGGTGGTTACCCAATGTATCAAAACTTAATTGTTGGGGGTCAAAATTCAGAAGGAAAAGATGCAACTAATAAAGTATCATATATGGCATTAGAAGCAGCTGTCCATGTAAAGTTACCTCAGCCATCTTTGTCAGTAAGAATATGGAATAAGACTCCAGATGAATTTTTGCTTAGAGCAGCAGAATTAACTAGAGAAGGGTTAGGACTTCCTGCTTATTATAATGATGAAGTTATTATTCCAGCATTAGTTTCTAGAGGTCTTACATTAGAAGATGCAAGAGACTACGGAATAATTGGATGTGTTGAACCACAAAAGCCAGGAAAAACAGAAGGATGGCATGATTCAGCATTCTTTAATCTTGCAAGAATAGTAGAGTTAACTATAAATTCTGGATTTGATAAAAATAAACAGATTGGACCTAAAACTCAAAATTTTGAAGAAATGAAATCCTTTGATGAATTCATGAAAGCTTATAAAGCCCAAATGGAGTATTTTGTAAAACATATGTGCTGTGCTGATAATTGCATAGATATTGCACATGCAGAAAGAGGTCCATTACCTTTCTTGTCATCAATGGTTGATAATTGTATCGGAAAAGGAAAGAGCCTTCAAGATGGTGGTGCAGAATATAACTTCAGTGGACCACAAGGTGTTGGAGTAGCTAATATTGGAGATTCATTAGTTGCAGTTAAAAAAATTGTGTTTGATGAAAATAAGATTACTCCTTCAGAATTAAAGAAAACATTAAATAATGATTTTAAAAATTCAGAAGAAATACAAGCCTTACTAAAAAATGCTCCTAAATTTGGAAATGATATTGATGAAGTTGATAATTTAGCTAGAGAGGGTGCATTAGTATACTGTAGAGAAGTTAATAAATATACAAATCCAAGGGGAGGAAATTTTCAACCAGGATTATATCCATCTTCAATTAATGTATATTTTGGAAGCTTAACAGGTGCTACTCCAGATGGAAGAAAATCTGGACAACCATTAGCTGATGGGGTTTCTCCATCAAGAGGCTGTGATGTATCTGGACCTACTGCAGCTTGTAATTCAGTTAGTAAATTAGATCATTTTATAGCTTCAAATGGAACTTTATTTAATCAAAAATTCCATCCGTCAGCATTAAAAGGTGATAATGGATTAATGAATTTATCATCATTAATAAGAAGTTATTTTGATCAAAAGGGATTTCATGTTCAATTTAATGTAATAGATAAAAAAATATTACTTGCAGCACAAAAAAATCCTGAAAAATATCAAGATTTAATTGTTAGAGTTGCAGGATATAGTGCACAGTTCATTTCTTTAGATAAATCTATTCAAAATGATATTATTGCAAGAACTGAACATGTTATGTAAAGACAGCTTTTAAAGGGGATAAAAGTAATGAGTAAGGAGATAAAAGGCGTTTTATTTAACATACAAAAATTTTCGTTACATGATGGGCCTGGAATAAGAACTATAGTATTTTTTAAGGGATGTTCAATGTCGTGCTTATGGTGCAGTAATCCAGAATCCCAAGATATTAAACCTCAAGTAATGTTTAATAAAAATTTATGTACAAAATGTGGAAGATGTAAATCTGAATGTAAAAGTGCAGCTATTGATATGAATTCAGAATATAGGATAGATAAAAGCAAATGTACAGAGTGTACAAAATGTGTTGATAATTGCTTAAGCGGGGCACTTGTTACTGAAGGAAGGAATTACAGTGTTGAAGACGTTATTAAGGAATTAAAAAAAGATAGTGTTCAATATAGAAGATCAAACGGTGGAATTACACTATCTGGAGGTGAAGTATTACTTCAACCAGATTTTGCAGTGGAGCTTTTAAAAGAATGTAAATCATATGGATGGCACACTGCCATTGAAACAGCAATGTATGTTAATAGTGAATCTGTAAAAAAAGTAATTCCATATATAGATCTGGCTATGATTGATATAAAAAGTATGAATGATGAAATCCATAAGAAATTTACAGGAGTGAGTAATGAAATAATATTACAAAACATTAAATTAAGTGATGAATTAGCTAAAGAAATAATAATCAGAATTCCTGTAATAGAAGGATTTAATGCAGATTTACAGAGTATAGGAGCAATAGCTCAATTTTCAAAATCATTAACAAATCTTAAAAGAATAGATCTTCTTCCATACCATAATTATGGAGAAAATAAGTATCAAGCAATTGGAAGAGAGTATTCTTTGAAAGAACTAAAATCACCTAGTAAAGACAAAATGGAAAGATTAAAAGCTTTAGTTGAAATCATGGGAATACCTTGCACAATTGGAGCTGAGTAATAGTAGCTTTACATCAGATATTTTAAAAACAATTTTAAATTAAAAGGAGAAGATTGCATATGAGAATGTATGATTATTTAGTACCAAGTGTAAACTTTATGGGAGCAAATTCAGTATCAGTAGTAGGTGAAAGATGCAAAATATTAGGTGGAAAAAAAGCATTGATAGTTACAGATAAGTTTCTAAAAGATATGGAAGGTGGAGCTGTTGAATTAACAGTTAAATATTTAAAAGAAGCTGGATTAGATGTTGTATATTATGACGGAGTTGAACCAAATCCAAAAGATGTTAATGTTATAGAAGGATTAAAAATATTTAAAGAAGAAAATTGTGACATGATAGTAACTGTAGGTGGAGGAAGTTCGCATGATTGCGGTAAGGGAATTGGAATTGCTGCAACACATGAAGGCGATCTTTATGATTATGCAGGAATAGAAACACTTGTCAATCCATTGCCACCAATAGTAGCTGTAAATACTACTGCAGGAACTGCTAGTGAATTAACTCGTCATTGTGTATTGACTAATACAAAAAAGAAAATAAAATTTGTTATAGTTAGCTGGAGAAATTTGCCTCTAGTATCTATAAATGATCCAATGCTTATGGTTAAAAAACCTGCAGGATTAACAGCAGCTACAGGAATGGATGCTTTAACACATGCAATAGAAGCATATGTATCAAAAGATGCAAATCCAGTAACAGATGCTTCAGCAATACAAGCTATTAAATTAATCTCACAAAATTTAAGACAAGCTGTAGCTTTAGGAGAAAATCTTGAAGCAAGAGAAAATATGGCTTATGCATCATTATTAGCAGGAATGGCATTTAATAATGCTAATTTAGGATATGTACATGCAATGGCTCATCAATTAGGGGGACTGTATGATATGGCACATGGTGTTGCTAATGCAATGCTATTACCACATGTTGAACGTTATAATATGATATCAAATCCTAAGAAGTTTGCAGATATAGCAGAATTTATGGGAGAAAATATATCTGGACTTTCTGTAATGGAAGCAGCAGAGAAAGCCATAAATGCAATGTTCAGGCTTTCAGAGGATGTTGGAATTCCGAAAAGTTTAAAGGAGATGGGAGTGAAACAAGAAGATTTTGAGCATATGGCAGAACTAGCTCTTTTAGATGGAAATGCCTTTAGCAATCCAAGAAAAGGAAATGCAAAAGATATTATAAATATTTTTAAGGCTGCTTATTAATTAATACTATTTAAAGAATTCAAAGTAAAAGATAAAAAATATATATATTAGATTTAAGATTTTATTATAGGCTAACAACAAAGAACAAGTTAAGTATTAAACTTAGCTTGTTCTTTGTTGTTTATTTTAAATTAGCTTAATAAAAAAATATTTAAAATATCTTGACAAATTATTAAATAATAATTATTATTAGTTATAAGATAATTGATAAACAATATCAATTAATAATAAAACTCAGGAGGTAATGAAAATGTCATTAATAAATAAAAAAGTTTCAGATTTTACAGTTCAAGCATATCAAAATGGAGAATTTAAGGAAGTAACATTAGAATCTATAAAGGGTCACTGGTCAGTGTTTGTATTCTATCCAGCAGATTTTACATTTGTATGCCCAACAGAATTAGGAGATTTAGCAGATAATTATGAAAAATTCAAAGAAGCAGGATGTGAAGTATACTCAGTTTCTACAGATACTCACTTTGTTCATAAAGCATGGGCAGATGCTTCTGATACAATAGCTAAAATACAATATCCAATGTTAGCAGATCCAACAGGAAGACTTGCTAGAGATTTTGAAGTAATGATTGAAGAAGAAGGATTAGCGTTAAGAGGTTCATTTGTAATTAATCCAGAAGGTGAAATAAAAGCTTATGAAATTCATGATTTAGGAATTGGAAGAAGTGCCGATGAATTATTAAGAAAAGTTCAAGCAGCTCAATTTGTTGCAGAACATGGAGATCAAGTTTGTCCAGCAAAATGGCAACCAGGTGAAGAAACATTAGTACCAAGCTTAGATTTAGTTGGTAAACTATAATACTATAGGTTAAATATAATGGTGAATCAGTAGCTTTATTGATTCACCATTAATTTAAAATATTATGAAAGTATTACTGTATATAAAATTTTCATAATGCTTTAAAAATTATAGTTATAAAATGTCTGTTTAATATAGAGAAATATAAAGCAAGGAGGAGTTAATATGGAAAAGATATATGATTTAATAGTTATAGGTGCAGGTCCAGCTGGGTTATCTAGTGGTATTTATGCAGGAAGAGCTAAATTAAATACGTTAATAATAGAAAAAGCTGAATTTGGAGGGCAGGTAAATAAGACTTATGATATTTCAAATTACCCAGGTGCTAGAAACAGTAATGGTCCAAAGCTTATGGAAGAAATGAGAATTCAGGCTGAAGATTTTGGTGTAGATTTCATGAGTTCTGAGGTACAGAAGGTAAACTTAGATGGTGATGTAAAGATAATTAAAACTGATAGAGGAGAAATTAAAGGAAGATCAGTTATAATAGCAACTGGTGCATCTCCAAGAAAGTTAGGATTTAAAGGTGAAGAAGAATTTACAGGAAGAGGGGTAGCTTATTGCTCAACTTGTGATGGGCAATTATTTGAGGGACTTGAAGTCTTTGTAATAGGAGCGGGATTTGCAGCAGCAGAAGAAGCAATGTTCCTTACTAAATTTGCATCTAAGGTTACTGTAATAGCTAGAGAACCAGAGTTTACATGTGCAAAATCAATAAGTGATAAAACTTTAGCTAATCCAAAGATAGAGGTTATGTTCAATACGGAGATATTAGAAGCTAGTGGAAATGAAACATTAAACTATGCTAAATTTATAAATAATAAAACAGGAGAAACATTTGAGTATCATGCTAAAAAAGAAGATGGATCATTTGGTATATTCGTATTTGTAGGGTATGCACCTCAAAGTGATTTATTTAGAGATATTTTGGAAACTGATAAATATGGATACATGATAACAAATGAAAATATGGAGACAAAGATTAAAGGAGTCTATGTTGCTGGAGATTTAAGACCAAAGCAGCTAAGACAAATAGTTACTGCAGTTTCAGATGGAGCAATAGCTGCAACAATGGCAGAAAGATATGTGATTCAGCTTAAAGAAAGACTTGGAATAAAGGATGAGTATGTATCAAAAAAGCCAATAGAAAATAATAATTCAAATAGTGACTTAGGAATGGTATCAAGAAAAAGTAGTCTTTTAACTGATGGATTAAGAACACAATTAAAAGGAGTTCTTGAAAGATTAGAAAAAGAAGTTACAATAGTATCAATAGTTGATGAAAGTAATCCTAAGTCAATAGAGCTTAGAGATTTAATAATGGATATTTCGGAATTAGGAAATAAGGTAAATGCAGAAATATATGCCAAAGGAGAAAATATAAAACTTGAAAATAAAATAAATGCAGATAAATACCCAGTGGCAGCATTATTAGATCATAATAATAATTATAGTGGAGTCAAATTCCATGGTGTACCAGGGGGACATGAACTGAATTCATTTATATTAGCTATTTATAATCTTTCAGGACCTGGGCAGCAGATTTCAGAAGAAAGTTTGAGTAAAATCAAGGAAATAGAGAAAGGGGTAAACATAAAAGTCTGTGTATCATTATCGTGTCATCTATGTCCAGATGTTGTTGTATCCTCTCAAAGAATTGCTATAGAAAATAAAAATATAGAAGCTGAAATGATTGATATTTCAAACTTCAAAGAAATAAAGGATAAGTTTAAAGTCATGAGTGTTCCAGCTGTTATTGTTAATGATGAAAAAATTTACTTTGGTGCAAAGAAGATTGATGAGATAATAGATATTATAAAGAATTAATAAGTCAATAATTACTACATTACTAATTTACAATTATATATTAACTAAAAATATTATTTATATTGAAAAATTTTCTATAAATTTGATTAATTTATTTAAGGCTGGAGTATTTGCTCTAGTCTTCTTTTTTGCTGCAATAACAGAAAGTTCTATATTATGATTTAATGGAACAGTAACAAGATTTTTGTGATGAAAAATCTCAATATTCTTTTTAGGAAGAAGGCTAATTCCTTCATTAAGTGCTACAGCACCTATAATAGATTCTGTCCTTGCAGTACGTACTACATTAGCTGAGATATTATATTCTTCTATAATGTTCATGCATAATTGATAAATATAAGTATAAGGATTCATCAAAATAAAATTTTCACCAGAAAGTTGATTAAAATTTAATTGACTATATTTTGATAACTTGTGCCCTAAAGGAAGAACAACAACAAGTTCATCTTTTGCTATAGGATATATATCATAATATTTAGGATTGAGCATATTCTCTCTTGCAAGAATAATATGGTATTCATCCATTTTTATTCCTTCAAGTAATTTTTCATCCTCTACTTCATCAATTGTAAGATTAATTTCTGGGTTATCTTTTTTAAATTTATTAAAGATAGAAGTTAAATTATATTGTGTCTGAATTGGAAGAGTACCAATATGGAGTTTCTCATCATTGAATTTTTTATAATTACTTATATTATTTAAAGCTATATTATATTGATTAATTAGTATAATAGCATCGTTATAAAAAAGCCTTCCAGCATCGGTTAGAGAGGCACTTCTTAATCTACGGTCAAAAAGATCAATATTCAATTCTTTTTCTAGCTTTATAATCTGCTTTGATAGATTAGACTGAGATATATGCAAACATTCAGAAGCATTAAAGTAAGTTCCATTTTCAACTATTGCAATAAAATATTTAAGTTGTTCAAAAGTCATTTCTTATATTTATTCCTTTCACATATGAAGTAAATTAAAATCATTCCATTTTGGAATCAATTGTATCATAAGTTGAATTGATTTGCCAATGTTTTATTTGTAAGCTTTAAGTATAAATAAAACATTGGCGAATCAAGGATTTAAAGAAGAAAATATGAGGAGGAAATATAAATGAGCAATAAAGTATATGATCTTAGAAGTGCATTAGAACTATTAAAAACTATGCCAGGACAATTTATAGAAACAGATGTGGAAGTAGATCCAATGGCAGAATTAGCAGGAGTTTATCGTTATGTTGGTGCTGGTGGAACGGTTCAGCGTCCTACAAAAGAAGGACCAGCAATGATTTTTAATAATATAAAAGGACACAAAGATGCAAGAGTATTAATTGGATTACTTGCAAGCCGTAGACGAGTGGCAGCACTTTTAGATTGTGAACCTGAAAATTTAGGAAAGTTATTATATAGAAGTGTCGATAATCCAATTGCCCCAGTACTTACAGACGCAAAATTACCTTTATGTCAGCAGGTTGTTCATAAAGCAACAGATCCAGATTTTGATTTAAATAAATTAGTACCTGCACCAACAAATACACCTGATGATGCTGGTCCTTATATTACACTTGGAATGTGTTATGCAAGTCATCCAGATACAAAATTTAGTGATGTTACAATTCATCGTTTATGCATTCAGGGTAAGGATGAACTTTCAATATTCTTTACTCCAGGAGCAAGGCACATAGGTGCTATGGCAGAAAGAGCAGAAGAATTAGGACAAAATCTTCCTATTTCAATAAGTATAGGTGTAGATCCTGCTATAGAAATAGGTTCATGTTTTGAACCACCAACTACTCCATTAGGATATGATGAGTTATCAGTTGCAGGAGCACTAAGAGGAAAGCCAGTGGAGCTTTGTAAATGCATTACAGTAAATGAAAGAGCTATTGCAAATGCTGAATATGTTATTGAAGGTGAAGTTATACCTAATTTAAGAGTACAGGAAGATAAAAACAGCAATACAGGATATGCTATGCCGGAATTTCCTGGGTATACAGGACCAGCAAGCGATCAATGTTGGATGATAAAGGTTAAAGCTGTTACACATAGAGAAAATCCAATTATGCAAACATGTATAGGTCCAAGTGAAGAGCACGTATCAATGGCAGGTATACCAACAGAAGCTAGTATTTATGGAATGATTGAAAAAGCAATGCCAGGAAGATTACAGAATGTATACTGCTGTTCATCTGGTGGTGGAAAATTCATGGCTGTATTACAGTTTAAAAAGACTGTTGCAAGTGATGAAGGGCGTCAAAGACAGGCTGCATTATTAGCATTTTCAGCATTCAGTGAACTTAAAAATATATTCATTGTAGATGAAGATGTAGATTGTTTTGATATGAATGATGTTTTATGGGCAATGAATACAAGATTCCAGGGAGACACTGATATTGTTACAATTCCAGGTGTAAGATGTCATCCATTAGATCCATCAAATGATCCAGATTATTCTCCAACCATAAAAAATCATGGAATTGCATGTAAAACAATATTTGATTGTACTGTACCTTTTCATATGAAAGAAAGATTTAAAAGAGCTAAATTCATGGAAGTTGATCCAAAGCATTGGTTATAAGGACGAAAGAAAGGAATATTAATAATGACAAAGAAGATTGTAGTAGCTGCAACAGGTGCAAGTGGAATACCAATTTTGATTCAATGTTTAAAGATGATAAAGGAAGAACAAGAATATGAATCTCATCTTATTATGAGTGACAGTGCAAAAGTTACATTGCTTCAGGAGACCAATTATTCTTTAGAAGATGTTTATAAATATGCTGATGAAATACTAGATCAGAAAAACATTGGAGCAGGTCCTGCAAGTGGTTCATTTAGGACAGAAGGAATGTTAATTGTCCCATGTAGTATGAAGACAATTGCAGGTATTAATAGTGGTTATACAGATAATCTTATATTAAGGGCTGCTGATGTAACAATAAAAGAGCATAGACCCCTTGTACTAGCGGCAAGAGAAACACCATTAAGTTCAATTCACCTTAGAAATATGCATGAACTTTCAAAAATTTCATGTGTGAGAATTATCCCACCAATGATGACTTTTTATAATATGCCTGATAATATAGACGATATGATATATCATATTGCAGCAAAACTTTTAGAGCCATTTGGCATAGAAGCAAAGGAGTATAGAAGATGGAAAGGACTATAGTGTATGAAAAGAACTTATCTTTTTCAAAAATTTCAATAAGTGTTACAAAAATTGGAGAAGATTATAATATCATACTTGAAGGTGGTGAAAAACCCCATATAGGATGTACTGTAATTTCAATTCCAAGGCTATCATTAATTGGTGATGGAAGTATAAGTTCAACATCATCAGTATTAAATGTTATTGGACATAAAGATGAAGAGGTATGCAGATATGTTGCAGAAAAGATATGTGTAAATAAGAATGCTGTTGTTGTCTGTTGTGGTGGATTTCATATAGATAATATAACTCAAGATAGAATTAAGGAAGTAATAAATGGTGTAAGAGATTTGTGTGAAAAAGTCATTTTGTAATTAATCTAAAATGAGCGATACAATATTCCCATACACATATACACAGGGAAAAATACAGATAGGAAATACTGCTTCATCAGGTGGAGGAGAAGGAATTGATCTTTCAAGAAATCCAGGAAAGGGTGGAAATAAAGATGGTCAAATGCCACCACAAGGGCAAAATGGAGGAAGAGGCCAAGGGGCAGGTATGATGCAAGGTGGTGCACAATCATCAGAATCAAAGACATATGAAACAGCTCAGGAGTATATTGATTCTTTAAACAGTGATGGAACATGGATTGCTTATGATTCACAGACTAATACTGCTAAAATTACAAGTATTGAAGACTTTGTAAAACACTGCAAAGAAGCAACAAAGCCTGTAGGTGCATTTGATTCTGTAGATTTAAGCCGTGGAGAGAATAATCTATTTGGTAATGGTCAGTCTACAGCATTACATTTTGATTCTGTAGAATCATCATTGTTATCAAAAAATGAATCAAATTATTCCCAATATAGTGACTGGGATTCTTCATATATAACATCATTTGAAGATGATTTGAAGTCAGAGGATAGCGTTGGAACTGATATGCAGACACGTGTAAATATGTATAATCCTATGTATTATCTTTCAAGCTATTATTCAGGATATAACACATCTAAAGTAGCAAAATATTGGAGAATACGTACAGGAATAAATCAGACAGATACAGCTCTCACTGTTGAAACTAACTTAAAACTTGCACTTCAAAATTATGATGGAGTAGAGAGTGTTGATTTTGCAACAGTTTGGGGTCAGCCTCATACTACAGCTGAACGTACAGGAAACAGCACAGATAATTTTATAAGCTGGGTTGATGAATGCTTGAAGTAATGTGATTGTGGTTAGTGGAATGTAGATGATGAATTCAGCTATAGCAGTATTAAAATTTTTAGATATATTATGGAAATAGAGGATTTGTAGTTTTGGGGATGCGGGTTCGGTACGCCTCACCTATACCAAGACAAGTCACAATCGTGTCGGTGATAACTTCATCG
>OGTG01000033.1_pt1 | contig 143757 bp, 110 predicted proteins | sample 1574571 | NCBI WGS metagenome assembly OGTG01 (sample SAMN03295826, study PRJEB24534) | human gut metagenome | isolation source: fecal sample 1 from infant 4 | host: Homo sapiens | place: USA: Pittsburgh, PA | collected 2014-07
GTCAAGAGGTTGACCGTCAAGAGTTGTCCAATGAGGAAACCCTAGCTCCTGTAACTCAAATTGTCAAAGTCGGAACTGCTAAGCCAACCATGGTACCGAATGAAGCTCCGAAAGCAGACGCTCTGCCAGAGTATCCACTGACTTATACAGATGATACGCGCGTAGAGAAAATCGCCTTTAATATCGAAGAGCAATATACGGATGAGCTTGTTCAAGATGTTCGTCAGATCGCAACTCCAGGTGTCCAAGGTGAGCGTACCATTAAGACTCGTGTCTACAGTTCTAACGGTCAAGTTGTTGACCGTCAAGAATTGTCTAATGAGGAAACCTTGACTCCGGTAACACAAATTGTCAAAGTCGGCACGGCTAAGCCAACTATGGTGCCAAATGAAGCACCGAAAACAGACGCTCTGCCAGAGTATCCATTGACTTATACTGACGAAACGCGCGTTGAAAAAATCAACTTTAGCATTCGTGAAGAAGAAACGGATGAATTGGTTCGTGATGCCCACCAAATTGCAACTCCAGGTGTCCAAGGCGAACGAACCATCAAGACTCGTGTCTATAGTTCCAACGGTCAGGAAATCGATCGTCAAGAGTTGTCCAATGAGGAAACCTTGGCTCCTGTAATGCAAATTGTCAAAGTAGGAACTGCTAAACCAAATATGGTACCGAGCGAAGCACCGAAAGCAGACGCTCTGCCAGAATATCCGTTGACTTATACCGATGAAACTCGGGTTGAGAAAATTAACTTTAGCATTCGTGAAGAAGAAACGGATGAATTGGTTCGAGATGCCCGCCAAATCGCAACTCCAGGTGTTCAGGGTGAACGTACCATTAAGACTCGCGTTTACAGCTCTAACGGTCAAGTTGTTGACCGTCAAGAATTGTCTAATGAGGAAATCCTAGCTCCTGTAACACAAATCGTCAAAGTTGGAACGGCTAAACCAAGCATGATACCAAATGAAGCACCGAAAGCAGACGCTCTGCCAGAGTATCCGTTGACTTATACTGACGAAACGCGCGTTGAAAAAATCAACTTTAGCATTCGTGAAGAAGAAACGGATGAATTGGTTCGGGATGCTCGTCAAATCACAACTCCAGGTGTCCAAGGCGAACGGACTATCAAGACTCGCGTCTACAGTTCTAACGGTCAAGAGGTTGATCGCCAAGAGTTGTCCAACGAGGAAACTCTAGCTCCCGTAACACAAATCGTCAAGGTCGGAACGGCTAAGCCAAGCATGGTACCGAACGATCCACCGCAAGCAGACGCCCTGCCAGAATATCCACTGACTTATACCGACGAGACTCGTGTAGAGAAAATAGCCTTCAACATTGAAGAGCAAACTACGGATGAATTGGTCCAAGATGCTCGTCAAATCACAACTCCAGGTGTTGAGGGTGAGCGTACGATTAAGACTCGTGTCTACAGTTCTAACGGTCAAGAGGTTGACCGCCAAGAGTTGTCTAACGAGGAAACTTTAGCTCCCGTAACGCAAGTGGTCAAAGTTGGAACGGCTAAGCCAAGCATGGTACCAAGTGATGCACCGAAAGCAGACGCTTTAGAGGAGTTCGATTTAATTCCACTGCATAATCTCTTGGCAGAAGCGGATCAGATTAAAGCTCAGGCCCGTTATTTCAACGATAGTCAGAGACATCAAGCTAACTATGATGCTGCTTTGACGGCAGGTCAAGCGATTCTGAGCCAATCCCAAGCTAGCCAAGCAGAAGTCAACCAACTGGTGGAACAAATCAATCAAGCCAAGGCGCAATTAAGTGGTCTTGAAGTTGTTAAAACAGCTCTTCAGACTGAGTACGATTTAAATCCAACGGTTAAAACTTCGGTTAAATATAAGAATGCGGATTCAGAAAAGCAGACAGCTTATACTGACGAATTGACCAAGGCAGAGGGAGTTTTGAACAATCAGACTGCTACACAAGTACAGGTCAACCAAGCTCTTGCTAGCCTGACAGAAGCCAAAGAAGCTCTAAATGGAGTGCCTAAAGTCAAGCCGACTGTTTCCATTCTAAGTCTGACTGAGAATGTTGATGATAAGTCGGTGACGGTCCAATATAGATTGGAAGACCAGACCCAGTCCTTCCGCTCAGCGACTGCAGAATTGTACCAGGGAGATCAGCTGATTCGCACTCTTCCAATTACCAACTTTGCTGGCAGCTTGAAAATTGGTGACCTAGACTACTATACAGGCTATACTTTGAAAACCAAGTTGACTTATGAACTGGATAATGGCAGCTTTACTGAGTTTGAAACAGACAGTCGTAACTTTGAGTTAGAATACAAGAAGATTGCCTTCCGTGATATTGATTCCGTTGAGTTTTATCATAAAGAAAACGACCAATACAAGCGCTTTGTATCGATGAGCTCCATGCCTACGGATCTGTCTACCTACTTCGTTAAGATCAAATCAAGCGAATCCAAGGAAATTCTCCTACCAGTTCATAGCATTTCTGAAGCAGAGAAAGATGGCAAGGCCGTCTATAAGCTTAATGTAACCCTTCCTGAACTCGTCCAAGAAAGTGAAGCGGGCTACAAGTCTGGGCACGACTTCTACATCAGTAAGGCAGTCCCTAGTCAGCAAAATGTCTATACTAGCTTTGCTGGATTGGTAGACGCTATGAAGCGAAATATGGCAGGAAATTATGTTCTGGGAGCTGATTTGGATGCGAGCGAGGTCAACCTAGCTCCTGCGGACTATGTCTATCTCAAAGGGAACTTCACCGGCAGTCTGACGGGTAGTCAAAATGGCAAGCAATATGCGATTTACAATCTAGCCAAGCCTTTATTTGAAAACCTCAAGAGTGGGTCTACCATTTCCAATATCGACTTTAAAGATGTGAATATCGTGGGTACCTATGACTCAGCAGCACTTGCACGCAATGCGGAGAATGCGCGAATCACAGATGTTTCTGTTCAGGGAAGAGTATCGGTAGTAGGCAACGCTTCTAACGTAGCGGGTCTTGTAGTTAATGGAACCAATACGAAAATTACAAATAGTTCCTTTACGGGAACTATCCTATCTAACAGTCAACACATCAAAGCTTATAATGTAGGTGGTTTGGTTGCAAGCCTTAAAGGTGGAGAATCTCTTCTAAGCCAAAGTAAAGCAGACGTAACGATTATTAGTGGTGCACGATCAAATGAACAACGTATCGGTGGTTTGGTTGGACGTCTAGAAAACAATGCTCGAATCACCAAATCTTATGTGACAGGAAAAGTATATAATGCAACCACTAACGGTCAAATCGGTGGAGTGGTCGGCTCGAACTACTTTAATGGTTTAGTTGATAATGTGATCAGTAATGTTAGTGGTACAAACGTTTACAGTATTTCTGGGGATCAGGGCTACAAAAACGACCGTATTACGCAAGTATATAAAGTTGCTAAAAGTGAAACCTTGAAAAACGATCAGTTTGTTACTTCTACAATTACTCAAGAAGAAATGGAAGAAAAACTGACTGCTATGGACATCACGACTAGCCTAGATGACACGAATCTAAATATGCGTTTTGTCGACTATGGTGAGGTAAACAATGCTCAATTTGACCGCGGATATTCTTATGCAAATATGGAGAAACTGCTTCCTTTCTACAATAAAGAAACCATTGTTTCATTTGCGAACAAGATTCCGAAAGAACATAAGTTGAACAAGGAGTACCTACTGGATGTTGTTCCGATGAAGGATCATCAAGTGGTGACAGATATCCATAGCAATAAAACAGCAATCAATCGTTTGATGCTGCACTACATGGACAATACCATTGACTATCTAGAAATATCTTATCAGGGAGATTTCGTCAACCAAGGTATTGCTGAGTATAGAATGAAGGGATTAGACCTTCTTTATACTCCAGAAGCCTTCGTATCAGATTATACTAGCATTCTAAATCAAGTGTTGCCAGAGCTGAACAAGGTTGTTCTTGATTCGCCAGCTATGCGAACAGCTCTCGGAGTAGCCGCAGATACTTCTTTGGATGAACTATACTTAGACACCGCATTTACGCAGGTGAAAAGTAAGCTATCAGGTGAGCTTCGCAAAGTGCTGGCTATGGACAAGGCTATCAATACTGAAGGTGAAGTAGTTAAGGATTATCTTGTTAAGAAGATTCTTGCTGATAAAGAAGCATTCCTATTGGGTCTGACTTACCTTAACCGTTGGTACAATATCAACTATGATACCTTTAATGTTAAGGACCTATCGGCTTACAAGTTGGATTTCTATGGTAAGAATGACGTTTCGGTTCTTGATACAATCATTGCTTTAGGGAAATCAGGGCTTGAGAATCTCAAGGCTAAGAACAACTATACAGCGTATGATAATTCGCTCTCTGAAGCAACTGGCAAGCTAGGACTCTTCAATTACCTTGAAGGTTACCGTCAGCTCTTCCTACCATACAAGACCAATAATGAATGGCTCAAGACCAATACAAAAGCCTACATCGTTGAGGCTAAGTCCGATGTGCCAGAAGCGAGACAGCTTCAGGACGCAGCCGAGGGCAAGAGCAAGTACTCTGTCGGTGTGTACGGCAAGATTACTGCAGATAATTGGGAACACAAGGGCATGCTCCTGCCACTCTTGACCATGACAGAGAAAGGTGTCTATGCTATCTCCAATATGTCTACCATCTCAATGGGAGCTTATGATCGCTACCGCCTGGATGCCAATAACAGAGTGCGCACAGACGCAGAACTAGTTGAATATGTCGAAGACAGAGTGAGAAAAACAGCTGAATACCAGCGCGACCATTATGATTTCTGGTATAAGATTCTCAGTCCAGAAAGCAAGGACAAGCTCTTCCGTTCGGTTCTGGTTTATGATGGATTCTCATTGGTTGACAAGAATGGTCAAAGATATTGGGCTCCAGCTAATGACAAAAAATCACAGGCTATGCAGGAATTCTTTGGACCAGCTGGCAAGTGGTATCCAAGCAAGGGCTATAATGCCTATGCTACGGGTAGTGTAACTCACTTTGATGCTGCTAAATTGTTGGAAGACTATGGTAACTCAGTCTACACGCATGAGATGACCCATAACTCTGACGGTGCAATTTACTTTGAAGGTTATGGTCGTCGTGAGGGCTTGGGTGCGGAACTCTATGCTCGTGGACTCTTGCAATCTTCGCCAAGCCCAGATGAACCAACCATTACGCTCAATACTCTCTTCAAGGTGGATAAGGATTCTAAGACACGTATGCATACCTATAATTTCAAGGAACGTGTTCAAAATGAAGCAGACCTACAACACTATGTCCATGGTATGTTTGACATGATCTACACCTTGGACTATCTAGAAGGTACTTCTATGCTGAAGCAGAGTGATGCTGCCAAGTTACAGTGGTTCAGGAAGATGGAGAATTACTATATTACAGATAAGTATGGTAAGGAGACTCACGCTGGTAACCAGACGCGAAGCTTCACTGCTGAAGAAATCAAGCAGCTGAAGACCTTTGACTCCCTGATTGAAAATGATGTGATCACTCGTCGGGAGAATAAAGAAAGTGGGAAATATGGCCGAAATGGCTACCTCAGTCTCAGCCTCTTCTCACCGATTTACTCAGCCTTGAGCAATCCAAATGGAGCACCTGGTGACGTTATGTTCCGTCGCACAGCCTATGAATTACTGGCAGCCAAGGGCTATCATGACGGATTTGTCCCTTATGTTTCTGGTCAGTACTCTCAGGAAGCTTTCGATGAAGGGAAGAAAACGTGGGACGGATGGTCTGGAAGAGATGTTGGTCTAGTGACGGATCAGAAAGTCTTGGAAAATGTATTCAAAGGCGAATATGATTCCTGGGTAGCCTTCAAGAAAGCTATGTACCAAGAGCGGATTGATCAGCTGACCAAGCTGAAGCCAATTACCATTGAGTACGAGCTTAAAAATCCAAACAGTACCAAGAAAGTAACCATTCGTTCTTATGCAGAGATGCAGCAGTTGATGGACGCAGCCGTGGCAGAGGACGTACGTAACATTACCAATGCTACTAGCCGTGTCGAAGCTAGCTGGGTTAACCTGCTCAAGAAGAAGATTTACAACGCTTATATTCGTGAGACAGACGACTTCAGACAGTCTATTTTCAAGAAATAAGGAAACGATTCTGTTTGATTAAAATTTGAAAAATTCCTAGGTTTAAGGCTACCTAGGAATTTTTTCTGTGATTTCTCCCTGATCTTGTTTGTGCATTCAAGACCTGATAAGATAAGGATTTTGAAAGCGCAAATGAACTGAAAAGATTAGCAGTTTTTTGTGGCTATTATTTATAGCAAATAAATTGAATAATCTAGTAAATTTCGGTAGAATAGAGGGGATTCAAATCATGATGAAGGAAAGATTAGGAATGAAAAGAAGTTATTTAGGAGAAAAGCACCAACGTTTTTCATTGAGAAAAGTTTCGGTTGGTTTGGTTTCTGCTTTGGTAGGGGGTTTCTACCTTTTTAGTGGAGGAGGTTCTCTTGCAAATGTAGCAGCCAGTGAACAGACGCCATCCGTCACAAAACAGATTCACTATAAGTACGTGACAGAGAGTGAGCTCACGGACCAAGAAAAGCAGTTGGTAGTCAAAGAATTGCCACAGTTTGCTGAGGAAACAGATGATACTTACTATTTGATTTATCGTCCGACGAGACAGCTGCCTGCAACTGGTCACAGCCAACTTATTAGCTCAATTGCAGCAGGGGCAGGCATTGTGCTACTGGTCGTAGCGATTAAACTGGGTAGAGATGATCGCAAGAAACTTGCTTCATTCATGCTTTTGACCAGTCTAGGAAGTCAGCTGATTGCGCCAACTTCCTTGGCTTTGACAAATCAAATGCTGGCAGACTATAATCAGGAATTGACTGTACAGGTCGGGGAAACATTGCAATCCCCACTTACGATTGAAGGCTACCAATATGTAGGCTATTTGAAATCTCAAAAAGAAGTAAACTCTCCAGTTGATGGCAAGAAAGAGTTGAATCATTCGGCTCCTATTGATACTCCAGTTCAAACTTCAAACGGAAGCCAAGCGCAGGAAGAGTATCGTGCTCAGAAACCAAGTGAAGCTCCTGTCTTTGAACAACCAGAGTTAAAGGTTGATAGTAAAGAAACGAGTCGTACAGAGATTATTCCTTTCCAAGTGGAGGAAGTAGAGGCAGCTGATTTGCCGCAAGGTCAAACTGAGGTGATTCAGGCAGGGAAAAATGGTAGTCGTACCATCGTGACCCGCAGCTACCTTTTAAATGGTCAGGTGATCCATACAGAGGAGGTTTCCAATCAGGTAACGACTGAGCCGACTTCTGAGATTAGAAAAGTCGGAAGCAAGGTCCCTTCTCCTACAAAACCAAGCCCAGGGGAGTCTGTTAGTGACAAACCAACAAACGCTCCAGTGCACGAAGTTCCGAGCTTAAACGTCGAAGAAAAGGATGTTACCACGACGGTAGCAGAACCCTACACTCGAGAACGAGTTGAGAGTGATAGCTTACCAGTTGGCCAGACGAAGATAACCCAAGCTGGTCAAGATGGAGTGCGTACAATCGTCACCCGTCAGTACATGGTAGATGGAAAAGTAGAGAGAAGCCAGGAAATCTCTAATGAAGTGACAACTCCTGCAGTATCAGAAATCGTAACAGTTGGAACAGGCCCTGTTAGCGAGAAACCAACAGACGCCCCAATAAATGAAGTTCCAAGCTTAAACGTTGAAGAAAAAGATGTTACCACGACGGTAGCAGAACCCTACACTCGAGAACGAGTAGAGAGTGATAGCTTACCAGTTGGCCAGACCAAGATAACCCAAGCTGGTCAAGATGGCGTCCGTACGATTGTGACTCGTCAGTATTTAGTAGATGGCAAAGTAGAGAGAAGCCAGGAAATCTCCAACGAAGTGACGACTCCAGCGGTCTCAGAGATCGTAACGGTCGGAACAGCTCCTGTTAGCGAGAAACCAACAGACGCTCCTGTAAATGAAGTTCCAAGCTTAAACGTTGAAGAAAAGGACGTTACCACAACAGTGGCCGAACCCTATCCAACTAAGGAAGTGGAAAGTGCAGACCTGCCTTTGGGGCAAAGGGAAGTTAGCCAAGCTGGTCAAGATGGTGTCCGTACGATTGTGACTCGTCAGTATTTAGTAGATGGAAAAGTCGAAAATACAGAGGAAATCTCTAACACTATCACAAAAGAAGCAGTTCCTCAGATTATCAAAGTCGGTACAAAACCAATTTCTACAAATGTGGATCACGCTCCTGTGGAACCAGAAAAAGGAACTCTCGACCTCGAACCCTTACACCAATTAGTGGAAGAGGCCGATAGCATTCAGAAAACGCATCAGTATTTCAATGATACCACTGCAGATCAAGAGTCTTATAAACAGGCAGTCGCAAATGCCCAAGCTCTCTTTGAGGCATCTCATGCTAGTCAAGAACAGGTTGATTCTTTGAAAAAGGCCCTTGAAACTGCTAAGAATAATCTAGACGGCCAACCTGTTGATAAGAAAACTCTTGGAGTTGAATTTGACATGAAGGATGTGACTCAGTCTACAGTTGCTTACCAGTATGCTGATGAACAAGCCAAACTCCGCTATCGCCGTGCTCTAGATCAGGCCAAGCTCGTTTTGGACAATCCTTTGGCCAATCAAGCCTTGGTCGATCAAGTTCGGACGGATCTCGAGGCAGCTCGTCAAGCTCTGGATGGTGTCAAGAGAAAACCAATCCTCTCTCTAGTCCGTGTCGAGAAGGAAGAAGACAAACGCCAAGTTTCTCTTAGCTATCACTTGACGGATGCTACAGCTAGCTATCAATCAGCCAAAGTGCAGCTATACAAGGGTGAAACGTTAATTAAGGAAGTCGACCTTGCGGACCTCACTCAAAAATTGATACTTGGTGACTTGGACTACTATACTCCTTATACCCTCAAAACTGTCATGAAATATGACCTGGGTCAAGGGGAACAAACTAGCATAGAGGATCAACGTCCAGTTCAGCTTGATTATAAGAAGGTTGAAATCAAAGACATCGACCGCATCGAACTGTACGGTAAAGATGGCAGTCACTACCGACGTTACCTATCCTTGTCAGAAGTGCCGTCTGATTTGGACAACTACTATGTCCGCATTCAGTCAGACAAGTTCAAGGATATGCTCTTACCTGTTTCTAAGATTACTGATAAAGGCAATGCCTACTCCGTAACAGTATCAGCTAATCAGCTCGTCGAGGGAGAAGGGGATCATTATCGTCCAGATTACTCTTTTGAACTGCCGAAAACGCCTCTTAGCCAAGAAGGTGTCTATACGTCCTTCAAAGCGCTCGTAGAGGCCATGAAGTCAAATCCGACTGGAAACTTCAAACTAGGAGCGGATGTTTCAGCAGATGAACTTCAGTTGGAACAGTCTGCGACAAGCTATGTTCCAGAAGAATTTTCAGGTAGCTTAACTAGCCGAGTGGATGGCAAAGATTATACCATCTACAACTTGGCAAAACCGCTCTTTGCAACCTTGAAAAATGCCACCATCCAGCAACTGACCTTGAAATCGGCTGCGGTTACAGGCAAGGATTCTATAGGGACCTTGGCTAGCAATGCTCAGAATGCAACGATAACGGATGTTTCTGTAAGTGGTAGTCTATCTGGTAACAAGCATATCGGTGGACTCGTAGGAGTTGCCCAAAACGCAAAACTAACCAATGTTGCCTTTAAAGGGTCCATCACCAGCACCCAAGATGGGGGGCAGGAGTACAATATTGGTGGCCTGGTCGGTAATTTCCACGGCAACCAATCACTGGCGCAGAAGAGTCAGGCGGATGTATCTATCCAAGTAACGGGTCGAAATGGAGACCAGCGTGTTGGAGGCTTGATCGGTCGCATTCAGAATGGAGCTAGATTAGAAACTTCTTATGTGACTGGTTCTATCCAAAATGGAGGTCATTCTGGCCAAGTCGGTGGAGCGATCGGATCTACTTGGAATAATGGACAGGTCCGAAATGTCTTGACCAGTGTCAAGGTTCAAAATGGTCATGCGATGACAGGAGATCCTTATCCTGAGGCTTCTGTTCGGGACTCTTATGTTCTTGAAGGAACTACAGCAAATCGAAAAGATGAGCGTTTTGTCCGTTCTATTTCAGAGGCCGATGCGCAAGCCAAACGTCAATCCTTTGGAATCACTTCAAACTTGACGGACCAGGAGCCATTGCAGAAAACTTACCAGCATCAGACAGACTATAGTCGAGTGAGAGGAGCTCAAGAGTCCAGAAAGCAAGCCTACGAAAATGTAGAAAAACTATTACCATTCTACAACAAAGACTTTATCGTTCATACAGCTAACCAATTAGCTGAAGATGATAAACTCAACAAAGTAGCCCTGCTAGATGTAGTTCCGATGAAAGATGAGACTCTGATAACGGATGTCAATAGCCATAAGGGTGAAATCAATAGACTGATGCTGCATTATGCAGATAAGACAATCGCTTATCTCGATCTGACCTACAAGGGTGATTTTGCCAATGGCCAGATTGCAGAATATAGCATCGCTGATAAGAATTTGCTCTATACTCCAGAAGCCTTCCTATCTGACTACCAGTCTATTAAAGAGAATGTCTTGGATGAACTCAAAGCTGTGACTTATGACTCAACTGCAGTGCGTAAGGTACTGGGAATTGGTGAAACAGCTTCCTTAGATGATCTTTATCTAGAAAAAGCCTTTGAACAAACCAAGGCTGAACTAGGTCAGGAGCTCCTCAAGGTACTTTCAGTTGACAAGTCGATTAACACCCTAGGTTCTGCCGTAGCGGATGCGATTAGCCAAAAGATTCTGAAGAACAAAGAGGCCTTCCTGCTTGGTCTGACCTATCTCAACCGCTGGTACAATGTCAACTATGGAACGTTCAATACCAAAGATCTTAATGCCTATAAGTTTGATTTCTTTGGCAATCAAGCAGCTTCGACACTGGATACTATCATCGCTCTCGGGAACTCTGGAATGGGCAATCTTCGAGCCCAAAACAACTTCAATGCCTACCGACAATCTCTAGCCAAGGAAAAAGGCAAAGGAGACCTCTTTGCTTACTTAGAAAGTCTGCGTGAACTCTTCTTGACAAATAAAACCAACAGTGAGTGGTTCAAGGAAAATACTAAGGCTTATATCGTAGAAGCTCGTTCAAGTCTGCCAGAAATTCAGGCTAAGCAAGACAATGCAGATCGTAAGAGTAAGTATACAATCAAGGTCTACGACAGACTGACTCAGGGAGATTGGGGCTTCAAGCAAATGGTCCTCCAACTTCTGACCTTACCTGAAAGAGATGTCTATATCATCAGCAATATGTCGACTATTGCCTTTGGTAGCTTTGGAGGCTACAGGAAAGAAGGTGGCAGAGTTCTCTCAGGCGAGGAACTCCATCGACACGTTGAAAAACTTGTGGATCAATCAGCTGAATGGCAACGAAACCACTATGACATGTGGTACAACATTTTAAGTCCAAACAGGAAAGACACTCTATTCAGACGGGTGATCGTTACAGACGGTTTCTTTCTTTATAATGATAAAGGCCAGCAATATTGGGCTCCTCGTAATGATAAGACCTCTGTTGCTATGTATAATTTCTTTGGCCCTGCTGGCAAGTATCACGGAGACAATGGACTAGGAGCCTTTGCCAATGGTTATGAAGTCTTCTACGTCTATGACCAGATGCTGGGAGCTTCTGGGACCATGGTCTATACCCATGAAATGACCCACAACTCGGATGGTTCTATCTATTTTGAAGGACATGGTCGTCGTGAGGGTGAAGGACCTGAGAGTTTTGCTACAGGGATGTTAGAGTCTGTAACCAATGTTAGCGAAAAAGGTCTCGTACTTAATAGCTTCTATCAAGGAGATAAAGATTCGACCACACGTTACCATACCTATGATCCTGTTGCCCGATTCTCCTCAGCAGACGCTCTTCGCGACTATATGCATGGAGTTTTTGATGTGCTAAATCTTCTGGATTATGTTGAAGGGGATATTGTTACTGGTGTTCTAACTGATCAACAGAAAATGAAATGGTACCGTAAGGCTGAAAATTATAACTTTGAAAAAACTTCTTATGGTAAACAAGCCCACGCTGATGATCGCATTGTCCCTATAACTGCCGAAGAAGCAGCCAAACTAAAATCTGTCGATGCTCTGGTTGATCATAATATCATTGGACGTCGGGACGGTTGGGATAGGGCTAGCTTTGGACGAAATGGCTACTATATCATCAATATGTTTGCTTCCTTCTATGCAGCTCTGGACAATCCAACTGGTGCACCTGGTGGGCTTATGTTCCGCCGTAGAGCCTATGAATTACTCGGAGACAAGGGTTACCAGCAAGGATTTGTCCCATATGTATCTGGCCAATACGCTGGCCAAGCGCTTAAAGAAGGTCATAAGACCTACTCAATCTGGAACCGTGGAGATGTCGGAGTAGTTGGAGATGATTTGGTTTTCAAAAATCTCTATGGTAGCCAGTATGAATCATGGAAGGATTTGAAGAAAGCTATGCTAAATGAGCGATACAACAAGGCTCAAAACTTCCTTCGCCCTATCACTATCGAGTTTGAAGCAGGAAAACTAGATAGCAAACGACAAATTACGATTTCTTCTTATGAGGAATTACAAGATTATATGTACTTAGCAGTACTAGCGGATGCCTCAGCTAAGAACATTGATCGTGCCTTATCAGACAGCTCTAAGAGCAGTGTCGCCCAACTCAAGTATCGTATTTTCAATGCTTATCTACGTGCCACAGACGACTTCAGACAGTCTATCTTTGAAAGATAGGCACGAAAAAAGAAGATCCAAGTGATCTTCTTTTTTTAGGTGAATGGCTTGCTCAGTGGAGAAGACGAATGAATTTACAAACAAATTGATACATGACAGAGTTCTTACTCTAAATGTCTGGAGAGAAATTGGAAATCATTCACCATCTAGTATATTCGTTTTGAAATTTCTTTTGTTTTTCATGAAAATGTGATAAAATGATAGTTGTAAAAATTTTTTAAGGAGATTCGAATGAAAACAAAAGCACTTGCTCGCGTAAATGCGATTTTTGGTCTTATTTCAGGTATCGTCTTACTGTTGGCACCTCTTGTTATGTTTATGATAGCTGTTGGGACTGCTGCGGCGACGGAGGACTCTGATGCAACAGTTGGTATATTGACGATTTTTTCAATCATTTTGGCATTGGTAAAAATTGCTGTCTTGGTTTTAGGAATTGTGTCTATTGTGTATTACAAGGACGATGAACGTGTGACGCCAGCACCGTCTGTTTTGTTTATCGTAGGTGGTTCTGTTGGATTGATCCCATTCTTGGGATGGGTAGGAGGAATTCTGACAATCATTGGTGGATCCCTCTATTTTGGACTTTTGAAAAAATTCGAGATTCAAGAATAATGACTTTTTGTTAGGAATATTTTCAAATAAGAGAAGGCGCTTAGCCTTCTTTTTGTGTCATCAACCAGGGGTAAATTTGACAGGATAAATAAGCTTTTACATTCATAAAATTCAAAGTATTTATTTGAGACAAGGAAGTATTTTTATAGTATAATGGTGGATGTGAAATACCTATATCAAAATATAATGCTAGTTATTTTCTTGATAGAGGTTGAATAGTTGAGAGGATTTAGAATGAAAAAGTTTTTTGGAGAGAAGCAGCATCGTTTCTCCTTACGAAAATTAGCAATTGGACTTGTGTCAGCTTCGATTTCAAGCCTATTTTTTGTGTCCATTGCTAGTAGTGGAACCGTATTTGCTCAAGAAAATGCAGCTGTTCACTACAAATATGTGACGGATACAGAGCTAAGTAGTCAAGAGAAGGACTTGATTGTAAAGGACATTCCTAAAATTGCGGAAGATAGTGAGAGCACCTATTATCTAGTCTACCGTATGGATGAGAAAGCCCAGCTAGGTCAGTTGCCCAATACAGGTGGGCAGAATAGCTTTACTAGTGTTTTAACTGGTGGAGCCTTGGCTTCGATTGGCCTCCTCATTTTTGTCGTATCGAAAAAGAAAGGCAAAAAGAAAGCTCTCTTGAATGTGATTTTGGTAACAGGGATGGGCAGCGGTTTAGCTTCTTCAGTTCAGGCTATTGAAAATCAACTTTTGCTCCAGTACAATCAAGAATACCAATTATCTCAAGGAGATAGTCTGCCATTGCCACGCGCCTTATCGGGTTATACCTATCTAGGCTATATTAAGAAAGACAAGGACTCTAGTCAGCAAGAAACTGCTGCTAGGGATCAGAAACTAGACTACACGGTTCAACCTCATTTCCAAACCAACGAAGGTGGACAAAGGGCAGGAGATGAGCAGAAAGCTCCGTCTCCTACAATCCCTTCTCAAGATTCATCCAATCAAAATCCGTCTGGTCTTGCGAGTGTGGATCCTCAGGATGAAGTCTTGGCTGGTCGCGTGAACAAACCAGAACTCCTATACAAAGACCAAGCGATTGTAACCAAACTAGACTTTTCAGAAGTGGTGCAGGAAAATCCAGAACTAACAGAAGGAACCATCCATGTCAAACAAGAAGGTCGTGCTGGAAAGAAGATTGAACTTGTTCGCATTTTCACAGTTGAAAACCAAGAAATTTCTCGGGAAGTTCTCTCAACTAAAGTAGAAGAAGCCTTGCCACGTATAGTTGAGAAAGGGACTAAGAAGGCAGTAGCTGCGAGTGAAGCACCTCAGTCTGCAAGAAAAGGAGAGCCTGAGACGCAGGCTCCATTACCAGAATATACAGGCGAGCAAGCGGGAGCGGTTGTAGCCCCAGAGACAGCTGAAAAAACAGAATATACAGGCACCCAAGCAGGAGCAGTCGTTGAACCCGAGCAAGTTGCTCCATTGCCTGAGTATCAGGGAACTCAAGCTGGTGCCATTGTTGAACCGGAAAAAGTTGTGCCAGAGGTTGGGGGCGTCCAGTCAGGGGCTTTGGTGGAACCAGAAACGACTAACAAACCAGACTATACAGGCGAGCAGTCTGGAGCAATCGTAGAACCGGAACAGGTGCCACCAACACCAGAATATACAGGAACTCAAGCGGGGGCGGTTGTAGCCCCAGAGACAACTGAAACATCAGAATATACAGGCACCCAAGCAGGAGTCATTGTGGAACCAGAGACCCAGTCTTCCCTACCAGAATATACAGGCACTCAAGCAGGAGCCATCGTTGAACCGGAACAAGTCGCTCCTCTTCCAGAATATACTGGTAATACTGAGCAAGTAAAACCGGAAGCTCCGACAGAAAAACCAAAAGAAAAAGATCCAGAAAAAACACTTGAATTAAGAAATGTTTCGGATCTGGAGTTGTATAGTCAGACCAATGGTACTTATAAACAACACGTTTCTTTAGACGGTGTCCCAAGTAATCCAGACACTTACTTTGTCAAGGTTAAATCTTCGACGTTTAAAGATATCTATCTACCAGTCGCTTCAATAACGGCAGAAATAAAAGATGGTCAGCCAGTTTATAAAATCACAGCCAAGGCTGAGAAACTCCAGCAAGAGCTAGAAAATAAATATGTCGATAATTTCACCTTCTACCTAGCTAAGAAGGCTAGAGAGGAAACGACAACCTTTACTTCCTTTAGCAACCTAGTCAAAGCTATCAACCAGAATCTCTCTGGAACCTATCATTTAGCATCTAGTTTGAATGCCAATGAAGTGGAGTTGGAGCCTGAAGCTAAATCCTACATCAAGGGCATCTTTACTGGTCAGTTGATCGGTGAAAAAGATGGCAAGCAGTATGCTATTGACAACTTGAAAAAACCACTGTTTGAAATTTTGAGTAGTGCCACAGTAGAAAAATTGAGTCTGAAAAATGTCTCTATTTCAGGTAAAGATGATATCGGTTCACTGGCCTATGAAGCCCGGAATGGCACAAAGATTAAGCAAGTTCACGTTGATGGTGTTCTCGCCGGTGAACGTGGTATCGGTGGTTTGCTGGCTAAGGCTGAGCAATCAAGTATCACAGAGAGCAGTTTCAAGGGAAGAATTATCAACACGTATGAGACGACTGCTGCCTACAATATCGGTGGTCTGGTCGGTCATTTGACAGGTGACAAGGCTTTACTTACTAAGTCAAAAGCGACAGTGACCATTTCATCCAACACAAATAGTTCAGATCAGACTGTGGGTGGTCTTGCAGGTCTAGTAGATCAGGATGCACAAATCCAAGATAGCTATGCTGAAGGCGATATTAACAATGCCAAGCACTTTGGTAGAGTCGCGGGAGTAGCAGGCTATTTGTGGGATCGAAAAACTAATGAGGAACAGCATGCTGGAAAATTGACCAATGTTCTCAGTGATGTCAATGTAACCAACGGAAATGCCATTACCGGTTACCACTATAATGGAATGAGGGTGAAGGACACATTCAGCAGCAAGGCAAACAGAGTCTACAATGTCACCTTAGTCAAGGATGAGGTCGTCAGCAAGGAATCCTTTGAAGAAAGAGGAACAATGCTAGATGTTTCCCAAATCGAAAGCAAAAAAGCAGCTATCAATCCTCTCACTCTACCAACAGTGGAGCCCCTCTCAACAAGTGGCAAGAAAGACAGTGATTTTTCTAAGGTGGCCCATTATCAAGCTAAGCGCGCCTTGGCTTATAAGAACATTGAAAAATTGTTACCCTTCTATAACAAGGCAACCATCGTCAAATACGGAAATCTGGTCAATGAGAACAGTCTTTTGTATCAAAAAGAAGTCTTGTCAGCAGTCATGATGAAGGATAACCAAGTCATCACAGACATTGTTTCAAACAAAGAGACTGCAAACAAACTCTTGCTTCACTACAAGGACCATTCATCTGAGAAACTCGATCTCCAGTACCAGACTGATTTCGCCAAATTAGCAGAATATAGTCTAGGAGATACGGGCCTTCTCTATACGCCAAACCAATTCTTGTATGACCAAAGTTCTATCATCAAGCAAGTCTTACCAGACTTACAAAAGGTTGACTATCATTCAGAAGGCATCAGAAAGACACTTGGTATTTCTCCAAAAGTCGAGCAGACTGAGCTCTATCTAGAAGACCAGTTCGCCAAAACCAAGGAACAACTGGAAGACAGTTTGAAGAAACTCTTGTCAGCAGATGCTGGACTGGCTAGTGTCAACCCAGTCACTGAAGGCTATCTTGTAGATAAAATCAAGCGCAACAAAGAAGCCTTGCTACTTGGTTTGACCTATCTGGAGCGTTGGTACAACTTCAGCTATGGTCAGGTAAACGTCAAAGACCTGGTTCTGTACCACCTGGACTTCTTTGGTAAGGGAAATGCTTCACCACTGGACACTCTGATTGAGTTAGGTAAATCTGGCTTTAATAATCTTCTTGCTAAGAATAATGTCGATACTTATGGTATCAGTCTTGCCAACCAGCATGGAACGACAGATTTGTTTAGCACGCTAGAAAATTACCGAAAAGTCTTTCTACCAGAGAAAAGCAACAATGACTGGTTTAAATCAGAGACCAAGGCTTACATTGTCGAAGAAAAATCCACTATCGAAGAGGTGAAAACGAAGCAAGAACAAGTTGGGACTAAGTATTCTATCGGTGTCTATGACCGCATCACGAGTGCCACTTGGAAATACCGCAATATGGTCTTGCCGCTCCTAACCTTGCCAGAGAAATCAGTCTTTGTCATCTCAACCTTGTCTAGTCTAGGATTTGGAGCCTATGATCGCTATCGCAATAGTGACTATAAGGCTGGAGATGAACTCAATAAGTTTGTTGAAGAAAATGCGCGTGAAACAGCCAAACGTCAGCGAGATCACTACGATTATTGGTATCGTATTTTAGATGAACAATCACGTGAAAAACTCTATCGTACGATTCTCCTTTATGATGCTTATAAGTTTGGCGATGATACAACATCTGGAAAAGCTACAGTGGAGGCTAAGTTTGATAGCTCCAATCCAGCTATGAAGAACTTCTTTGGCCCAGTTGGCAATAAGGTAGTACACAACCAGCATGGAGCCTACGCAACAGGGGATGGCGTCTACTATATGTCTTACCGTATGCTGGACAAGGATGGAGCCATTACTTATACCCATGAAATGACCCATGATTCCGATCAGGATATCTACCTTGGCGGCTATGGTCGAAGAAGTGGTTTGGGACCAGAGTTCTTCGCAAAAGGCTTATTGCAAGCCCCTGACCAACCAAGTGACGCAACCCTCACCATCAACTCCATCTTGAAGCACTCAAAATCAGATAGTACAGAGGACTCCCGTCTGCAAGTCTTGGATCCGACAGAGAGATTCCAAAACGCTGCAGATCTTCAGAACTATGTCCATAATATGTTTGACCTCATCTACATGCTGGAATATCTCGAAGGACAATCAATCGTTAACAAACTGAATGTTTACCAGAAAATGGCGGCTCTCAGAAAGATTGAGAACAAGTATGTGAAAGATCCAGCAGATGGAAATGAGGTTTATGCCACTAACGTAGTCAAAGAATTGACAGCAGAAGAGGCCCAAAAATTGACCAGCTTTGAGAGTTTGATTGACCATAACATCTTGTCAGCTCGTGAGTACCAGTCTGGCGACTATGAACGAAATGGCTACTATACCATTAAACTCTTTGCCCCAATCTATTCAGCTCTCAGCAGTGAGAAAGGAACGCCAGGTGACCTTATGGGACGTAGGATTGCTTATGAACTTCTTGCTGCCAAAGGCTTTAAGGATGGAATGGTACCTTATATCTCCAACCAATACGAAGAAGCTGCCAAACAAAAAGGTAAAACCATCAATCTCTATGGTAAAGAACGCGGATTGGTGACAGATGAACTTGTATTGGACAAGGTATTTGAAGGCAAGTATTCATCTTGGGCTGCCTTCAAGAAAGCCATGTATAAAGAACGTGTGGATCAGTTTGGGAACTTGAAGCAGGTGACCTTTAAAGATCCGACAAAACCATGGCCAAGCTATGCGACAAAGACCATCAATAGTGTGACTGAATTGCAAGCCCTCATGGATCAAGCTGTACTGGAGGATGCGGATGCTCCTCGTTGGAGCAACTATAATCCAGAGTATGACAGTGCTGTTCATAAGTTGAAGAGAGCAATCTTTAAAGCCTATCTTGACCAAACAAACGATTTCAGAACCTCTATTTTTAAGAAATAAGGGTTAGAAAATGAAAAGTGAGGATCAGCAGATCTTCTCTTTTTATGTTCGGCTGTCTGAAAGCTGGTAGGCGATTTGTTTGTGCCTGAGAAGGTCTTTTGTTTCTGGGGCAAATGTGGTAGAATGATAGCTACGAGAGAAGGAGGTTCTTATGGAGATAACTAGATTGGTTCGACTCAATTGGAGACTGGGTATGGTGACAGGCATAACCTTGCTTTTGGGACCTGTCCTACGATTTTTGCTATCCTATACTGGTGCCCTCATCTATAAAGATCCTTCAAAAATGCTAATCGTCACGGTTGCCTTTTCTTTACTCCTGACATTTTTTAAGATTTTGATGATTGCATTAGGGACCTTTATGTTAATCTATTTTGAAGAAGATCAACAACTTCGAAAGTTGCCTTCCATTTTGTATATCCTTGGTGGCGTGATGGGATTTCTTTCAGCTACCGAGTGGATAGGTGGATTGCTAATCATTAAAGGAGCTGTTTCTTTTGCTAAATTTTTGAAAGAAGTCTATGGCCTTGTCTGATAAATTAGTGAAACAATCCGTTGGAGGGTTGTTTTTGTGTTTCAAAAACAATTTTTAAAAGTAGATTGCTGAGAGAAGAGTCATGTTGAGACTCTTCTCTTTTTAGTTGATTTTAACTAGCTTTTTTGTGAAAAATTGTGTAAAATAGAATAGATAAACGAGGACAACCTCGAAAAATAAAAGGAGAATCCATCTAATGGTAAAATTGGTTTTTGCTCGCCACGGTGAGTCTGAATGGAACAAAGCTAACCTTTTCACTGGTTGGGCTGATGTTGATTTGTCTGAAAAAGGTACACAACAAGCGATTGACGCTGGTAAATTGATCAAAGAAGCTGGTATCGAATTTGACCAAGCTTACACTTCAGTATTGAAACGTGCGATCAAAACAACAAACTTGGCTCTTGAAGCTTCTGACCAATTGTGGGTTCCAGTTGAAAAATCATGGCGCTTGAACGAACGTCACTACGGTGGTTTGACTGGTAAAAACAAGGCTGAAGCTGCTGAACAATTTGGTGATGAGCAAGTTCACATCTGGCGTCGTTCATACGATGTATTGCCTCCAAACATGGACCGTGATGATGAGCATTCAGCTCACACTGACCGTCGTTACGCTTCACTTGACGACTCAGTTATCCCAGATGCTGAAAACTTGAAAGTGACTTTGGAACGTGCCCTTCCATTCTGGGAAGACAAAATCGCTCCAGCACTTAAAGATGGTAAAAACGTATTCGTAGGAGCTCACGGTAACTCAATCCGTGCCCTTGTAAAACACATCAAACGCTTGTCAGACGACGAAATCATGGACGTGGAAATCCCTAACTTCCCACCATTGGTATTCGAATTCGACGAAAAATTGAATGTAGTTTCTGAATACTACCTTGGAAAATAAAATTCAAAGGAGTCTTTAGACTCAAGATTAAAAAGTTTCTTGTTAACTACAGTGGTTGATGATAAACTAATATTGAGAGGGGACCAGTTTGGTCCTCTCTTTTTGGTTATATTAAAAAATGTTATTCAATTTATGAGTTGTTTGTCTTTAAAATATGAAATGTAAAATAGGATTAAACTGAATGAGGAGAGGGTAATGAAGTTATTACATACGTCAGATTGGCATGTAGGTCGAACGCTCAATGGTTGGTCTTTGTTAGAAGAGCAGGAGTGGGCCTTTCAACAGATTGTGGATTTAGCTATTTCTGAACAGGTGGATGGGGTTATTATTGCTGGTGACCTCTATGACCGTGCGGTTCCACCTGTGGATGCAATCAAGCTTTTTAATAAGACTTTGGCACGTTTGGTCTTGGAGGAGCAGATTCCTGTCTATGCCATTAGTGGTAATCACGATGGGGCTGAACGCTTGCATTTTGGGCGAGACTTTTTTCAACCTCAGGGTCTTCATTTAAGCACACGTTTGGAGGAAGCTTTTGAACCTATTGAGTTGGAGGATTGCCAGATTTTCTTGCTGCCCTTTATCGACCCTATTGATGCTCGGATTTATTATAAGGATGATGAGGATAAGGAGATTCAGGGGATTGGTGATGCCTTAACCTACATTCTTGAGGATATGGAAAAAGCTTTTGATCCTGACAAGGCTCATATCTTAGTGACGCATTTTGCGGTTTCTAAGAAAGATGACCAAGATGGTCAAAGTCTTCGAGAACTGATGTTGTCTGAAACCAGCAATACGGTGGGTGGTCTTACCAATGTGACCAGTGACCTTTTCAAGGCTTTCGATTATGTGGCCTTGGGGCATATCCATACGCGCTTTGCTAGTCCGACCAAGCGCGTGCAATATTCAGGCAGTCCAGTTGCCTTTAATGTCAAAGAAGCCAAGCGCAAGGAAGAAAAGGGTGTTTATATTGTTGAATTGGATTCGACTGGTAACTTGTCTCAAACCTTCCATTCTATAGAAGTTAGACGGCCGATTTTGACCTTGCAGGCGCCTTTTGAAACCTTGATGTCACCTGAATTTTATAGGGAACAGCCTTGTCAAAAGGCTTGGTTTGCCTTTGATATTCAACTGTCTAGCCGTAAGGAGTTAGAGGGTATCAATGTGCGTGCCCGTCTGGAAGAAATTTATGGGACAGATATTGTAGAAATCACTTTCAGTCGTTTGGGTGATGTCAGGGAAGAAAATTTGACTGTTAATCAGCACTTAAAAGATTTGGAAATGCAGTCGCCACAGGAAATTGTTTCTGATTTCTACCTGACAGTGACTGGGGGCGATTTCTTGTCTGAGAGACAAAAGGCACTTGTGGAAAGTATTTTTGAGGAGATTGGAAGGAGCCGACAATGAGACCAGTTCAATTAGAATTGACCAATTTTGGACCTTATCGTAAGGAAGTTATCAATTTTACCCAGTTTGACCACGCTCCTCTCTTTTTGATTGGTGGGGACACAGGGGCTGGGAAGAGTACCCTTTTTGACGCTATGACAGTTGCCTTGTTTGCGACGACCAGTGGTGATCGTAATGTCGAGGAGATGCGGTCGAACTTTGCTGGTCTAGAGGATGATTTGACCAAGGTGACTTTCTATTTTCAACAAGGCAACCACCTTTATCGCATTGAACGTGTTCTCCAGCAGGAGAGAGGCAAGCGAGGAGGTGGAACGACCATACAAAAGGCAACGGCTTCTCTTGTCATTATGGATAAGATTGGTGGTCAAGAAATCGAAAAGCTCGGGGATAAAATCAAGGAAGTGAGTGATCAGATTGAGCAGATTTTGGGGCTCAATGCCGAGCAGTTCAAACAGATTATCCTTCTTCCGCAAAATGATTTCAGTCGTTTCTTGAAAGAAGATTCCAAGACCAAGACTCAAATTCTGAAGAAAATCTTTGGAACGGGTATCTTTGACCGTTTCCAAAAGACCTTGGAAGAGCGTCTTCGTCAGAGCAATAAGGATATGGAGAAGCGCCAGGCTCAACTAGATGGCCATTTTGCCAGTCAGGTTTGGTCTGAGGAAGAATTAGCTATCTTGGCCCAAACACCAGCTTATGAAAAATTGGCACGTCTTGAAGAACTTTTGGCGCAACGGCAAGATAATCTTGAAGAGCAAAAAAGCATCTTGAAGGAAGCCCATGAGGATTTCGCTAAGCTGCAGAAGAGCTTGCAAACTGCACAAGATGTGGCAAAGATTTTCCAAGAATTGGATCTAGCCAAGGAGCGTTACCGTCTGGAAATTGAGGAAGGTACTCAGGAACAGGCAGAAGCAGAAGTGCATCTGGAGGAATTGCAGTTTGCCCAAGGCTTGCAGGAAACCATTAGCAGTTTGAATGAGTATCAGAAGCAGTTGTTTCAATTAGAACAAGACCTTGAAATCGCTCAAGAAGCACTAAGTGCTAAGTGGGAGTCTTTTGAGGAAGTTAAGGCTCAAAAAGAGGCACTGGAAGCTCAGAAGGAGGATTTTCTTCAAAAAGAAGAGAAACTGAAAGCGTGGGAAAAGGACATTATCTACGCCCAGAGTCTTGCCCAAGAGCAGGAGAAAATCAAACGTTCACGTACTAACTACAAGCAGTTGGAAGAAACATATCAGCAGGCTTCGGAAGTGATTGAGTCTCTAAACAAGTCTTTGTCAGATTTGGAGGCCAATCGTCTTAGTTTAGAGAGTTTGCATGAGGCCGAAAAACTCCTCCAGTCTGTGGGTTACAGTGTGGATAAGCAACTGGATCAGAACCTGAAAGAAATAGAGGGCTTGAATCAGGAGTTGGCAAAGACCGAAAAACGTCATCAAAGGCTATCCTTGGAAATTGACCAAGCTCAAGAAATTTTCAAAGAATTGGAAGAGCAGTTAAGTAGGAGTCTAGAATCACGTCGTCAGCTCATGATTGCCCAGTTGCAGGCAGAATTAGAGGATGGTCAGCCCTGTATGGTCTGTGGTTCCTTGGATCATCCTAAGGTCGATGATGGTACACAGGCTAATGAAGCAGCCTTGAAGAATCTCATGGATAAGGTCGAGGCACTTCAAGTTCAAAAAGAAAAGCAAGTCGCTACTTTATCAAATCGTCAGGCTACTTTGAATGAAGTTGAGACTTACCGTCAAGGTTTGCTGGACCAAGTGGCTAAAGTTAAGCTGACTCTTGAAAAACACTATCAAGAACTCGAAGAGCAAGTTAAGGGACAGTTTGAATTTGACTTTTCAGAGGATTATGAAGCTGTCCGAGGGAAAGCCTTGTTGAGTGCTGTTGAGAATCATTATCAAGAACTCCAAAAACGCTATGATAAGGAAGAGGCAGACCGTATCCATTATCAAGAAGAGTTAGCTAAGGCCCAAGAAAAAGCGATAGATTTGGCTAAGAGCTATCAAGAAGCCAAGGCGGCGCTTGACCAAGCTAAGGAACGCCTAAAAGACTTGCAGGAAGCTCATCCAGAGCTGGAGTCTGTAGAGGATTATCAAGAACGAATTTCCCTTGCGAAGCAGGAGTTGGACCTCTATAATAAGGTAGTCAAGGAAAATGGTGAGGCCAACAACCAACTTCGTGCCGACATTCAAGGCATCAAGGGGCAACTTGAGATCTTGACCAAGTCTAAAGAAAAGACCAGTCAAGAAACGAAGCGTTTATCGGCTGAATTGGACCAAAGTCTTATGGCTGAAGGGGCGCTCACCAATGACCTAGAGCAAATCCAGTTTTGGCTACTTGAAGTGAAAAAGCAGGCTATTCCTAAGATTCAGGCCCAATTGACAAGTTACCAAACCCTTAAACAAGAATTGCAGACCCAGATTAGTAAGGGCCAAGAGCTTCTGCAAAATCAAGAAAAACCAGATTTGGCTGCTTTAACACAAGAGGTCCAAACTAGTCAGGAAAACTATGATAATCAACGGGCTCAGGTTTCTGTCATTGAGAAGGGGCTTAAGGATACGACGACTACCTACCAAGCAGCCAAAACCCTTCAAGAAAGTAGCCAAGAGGCCTTTAAGGCCCACCAAGAACTCAGCGATTTGGTTAAGGTGGTTAAGGGAGAAAATACTGCTCTGACTGGGCGTCTCAATCTTGAGGTCTATGTTATCCGTCAGTATTTCCAACAAATCTTAGACTATGCTAATGCCAACTACATTGGCCTCTTAACGGATAACCGCTATTCCTTTGTCTTGAGCGAGGAAGGGCGTAGGGCGCGTGATCACTTCGGTTTGGATATTAACGTCTATGACCAGCTGACAGGTAGTGAACGCTCCGTTAAATCCTTGTCTGGTGGTGAAACCTTTATCGCCGCACTGGCCATTGCCCTATCCCTCTCAGAAGTTGTGCAAAACACCAGCAAGGGTGCTGTCGTTGAAGCTCTCTTCATCGACGAAGGTTTCGGTTCGCTAGATAAGGAAGCCCTCACCAAGGCTATCGCGGTCCTAGAACAAATTGGAGAAAACCGAATGGTCGGAGTCATCAGCCACGTGGACGACATGAAAGAAGGCATCGCTCAGCAACTAGCCATCATCAAGTCGCATGATGGCAGTAGTTATATTAAGGTTATGCCGAAAGATTAGAATAAGTTAAATTCAGAAATTAAAGACAGTCTAACTATGTATTGATATGTTCTAAGAATACTGACTAATTCTATTAGTTAACTATGCTAGAAGACTAATTAATTATTCTTCACACTATATTGGACTTAGGGGTAAATGTTACTGCAATAAAAAGTTGACTTTGGTCAGCTTTTTTGTTTTTGCTTCTAGTTTCCAACTAGTTGAAAAAGCGTTATAATGATAGTAAAGAGTGACTTGATTGTAAGAAAGGTTGATATGCTTGAAGCTCTGAAATCAGTAGAGTAATTCACGGTTTTAAACAGTAAATCAGTTGACAAAGTCTCTGCTTCTTGGTAGAATAAGAACTGTCGTAAAGACAAATAACTTCTTCTTGGTTGCAGGCATGCCAACCTGTCACTCGGATGAAGCCAAATAAAAAGGAGAAACATCATGGCAATCTCAAAAGAGAAAAAAAATGAAATCATCGCACAATATGCACGTCACGAAGGTGATACAGGTTCAGTAGAGGTTCAAGTTGCTGTCCTTACTTGGGAAATCAACCACCTTAACGAACACATCAAACAACACAAAAAAGACCACGCTACTTACCGTGGATTGATGAAGAAAATCGGTCGCCGTCGTAACTTGCTTGCATACTTGCGTAAAAACGACGTTAACCGTTACCGTGAGTTAATCAACTCTCTTGGACTTCGTCGCTAATCTTGCGTCTAAAACGTTTCTATACTTCGTTGGCTTCAGCTCGATGTACCATTAGTACAATCTTCGCCTCGTCGCCTAGTCTATAAACGTTTTATCCAGCAAGACTTGAGCTCTCTGATATTCAGAGAGCTTTTTCTATATATGTCTCTATCCTTGTTCATCTAGTAGAAATATGGTATACTTTTTATGAGAATTTTCTAAATTTTTAATTTTGTCTAAGGAGGTTTTCATGCTTTCCAAATTTTCTGGAAGCCGACAGAACGTAAAATTTGTGTTGTTTTTGGGTATTTTGCTAAGTGTTTTAGGAATTTCACTTTTTCTAGCTGTTTCTATGGGGTCCGTAGCGATTAATTTAGGAGATACCTATCGGATTATTTTGAGCAGGTTGGGTTTTCCTCTTGAGATAGGAGAGGTTTCCAAGTCTACTCTTGCCATTGTATGGAACATGAGATTCCCCCGAGTATTGTTAGGTCTGATAGTAGGGGCTGGTCTTTCTATGTGTGGCAGCGTGATGCAGTCTACAGTGAACAATCCTATCGCTGAGCCCTATGTTTTAGGAATTTCTGCGGGTGCAACTCTAGGGGCAACTTTGAGCATCATTCTTGGTTTAAAAGTGATGATTAGCCTTGGAGCTTTTCTTGGAGCTATTTTGGCAACCATCGCTGTCCTCATCATTGCCTCTATGCAGGGCAGGATGACGACTTCTAGTCTGATCTTATCAGGAACGGTGGTCAATGCTCTCTTTCTGGCATTTTCCAACTTTATTATCTCAGTTGGCGCTAATGCGGACAGTGTGATGACCATTAAGTTTTGGACCATGGGTTCGCTTGCAGGGACTACTTGGTCTGACTTAGTCCTGCCAACTATAGTAGTAGGATTGGCCTTTCTATTTTTCGCTACTCAGTATCGTGTTTTTAATGCGATGATGATGGGAGATGAGGCTGCTTTAACTTTGGGAATTCCCTTACGCTTCTATTGGTATCTTTACGTGACCGTGGTGGCTGTGCTGACAGCTGTCTTAGTGGCAACTTGTGGGATTATTGGATTTGTCGGTCTGATTACTCCTCACTTAGCTCGAGGGTTAGTAGGAACGAATTACAGGAGACTTTTTCCCGTTGCGACCTTACTGGGTGCCCTCTTTGTTATTTGGGCAGATGTACTCTCTCGTGTCATCATTCCAAATGCTGAGCTGCCGATTGGTATTTTCACAGCCTTAGTAGGTGCTCCCTTCTTCATCTACATTGTAGGAGGTAGGCGAAGGGAGGTGAGGGTCTGATATGGATTTGATGTGTCAGGATGTCCACTTTGGACTAGGAGAGAAAAAAATCCTCAAAGGAGTTTCTCTTAAGGTTGAGGGGCATCAATTCCACACGATATTAGGGCCAAATGGAAGTGGGAAAACCAGTCTGCTTAAACTCCTCTATCGTCAGGAAAGGGCAGACAAAGGCTTGATAAGCCTAGATGGAAAACCGCTGGAGCATTGGTCACTCAAAGAAACAGCCAAGCAAATGGCAGTTGTCACCCAGTTTAATCAATTGCAGTTTGATTGTACAGTTGAGGAAATCGTCTTGTTGGGCAGAACTCCCCACCTCTCTTTTTTACAGAAGGAAAAGGAAAGGGATTATGCCCTCGTTCAAGATGCTCTCGTCAAGGTGGATATGCTTGAGAAGAAAACTCGTCTCTATTCGTCCTTGTCAGGGGGCGAGAAACAGAGAGTCTTGTTGGCACGCGCCTTGGCGCAAGAACCGACTCTCTTGCTCCTGGATGAACCTACCAATCACCTGGATATCAAGTACCAGTTAGACTTGTTGGCAATTGTGAAGAATCTCAAGGTCAATGTTTTAGCTGTCCTACATGATATTCAACTTGCTTGTCGCTATTCGGATTATCTCTATCTGATGAAAGAGGGAGAAATCCTTTACCAAGGGACTCCAAAGGAGACCATCACCCCTGAGTCATTGCAAACTGTATACGGAGTTCAAAGTCAGGTGACTTGGACCGAGGATCAGCAAGCCATGATTCACTATTTATAAAAGTAAAAAGGAAAATAAGATGAAAAAAACACTAAGCATTTTACTCGTAACAGTAGCTACCTTAACCATGGCAGCTTGTGGCAACACTACTACAGAAAAAGCTACCACGCAGTCTAGCACAGAAACAAGTCAAAAGGCCAGCACAGAGACGACTTATCCGTTAACGGTTAAAACCTATGATGTTAAGGGAAATGAAGTCGAACAAGTCTTTGACAAGGCACCTGAAAAAGTTATCACCAACAATCTTTCAACAACTGAAATCTTATTGGAGTTAGGCTTGAAGGATAAAATTGCTGGCATGCTCAACCCTGACAATGCTGTAACAGACAAATACAAGGACGCGATTGCGACCATTCCTCAAATCGGTGATAAAAAAACAGTCTCTCAAGAGACAGTCCTTTCTTATGAGCCAGATGCGGTGATGGGTCGAAACATGATGTTTTCAGAAAAATCCTTGGGAACAGTTAGCACTTGGAATGAAAACAAAATCCCAGTCTATACGCAAAAAGCTTCTCTCTCAACGATTCAGCAAGATTTAGGAAATATCGTAGAAGATGTCAAAAATCTTGGAATGATTTTCAATGTTCAGGACAAGGCCAATGAATACGCAGCCCAATTACAAGCTAAAATTGACGCTGTTAAGAAAGCAAATCCAACAAGCCAAGGTGAAAAGAAAAAGGCTTTGATTATGGTTGCTTATAATGACGAAACCTTCGGTGCTTACAAGTCTGCTTTGCAAGAGAGCCTTCTAAATCAACTTGGTTATACCAACGTTGCAACGGGAACATCAGGTTTGACCTTGGAAAATCTCGTGTCAATGGATCCTGAGTTGATTATCTATGTAACCAGCGACCGCAATAAAAAATTGGATGCTAACGCAGTAGAGTTGATGAAGGCAAATGAAGTTTTGGAAAACGTTCCTGCAATTAAGAATCAAAAAATCATGACCATTTCTTACGATGAGTTGATGGATTATGGTCCAGCAGTAATTGATTCCCTTGAGAAAATCAATGACTTTATCAATAAATAATGAGTTTGATTGGGAGGGAATCCAAGTCAAGGTCAGCCTTCCTTCGGCCTATGATCCCAACCAAATCTATCCAGCTGTTCTCTTGAATGATGGAAACTTGGATTTTCTATCTTCCCTTTCAGAGTCTGTGATTTTAGTGGGCTTGACCTCTAAAAATCGCCTAGATGACTACACTCCCTGGGAGGCAGCTGCTCTGAGAGAGGGGACTCCAGATTTTGGCGGCCAGGCAAATTCCTATCATGAACTTTTATTTGGAAATCTTTTAGATAAGTTGCGGTCTCTTTATCGCCTGGACGAAGATCGCCTTGCCTATGGAGGATACTCATTAGGTGGACTGGCGGCAGTCTACAGTCTATTCAGCTTTGACAAGGTCTCCTGTATCTTCTCTATCTGCGGTTCCTTTTGGTATCCTGATTTTACGACTTATTGCAAAGATGAAAGGGTGAAAAACTTAGATTGTTTACTGTATTTACAGAATGGTCAAACAGAAGGAGCACATCATACTAATCGCTTGGCTCAAGCACCAGTTTATGCTGAGCAGATCCATACCAGTCTTCAGAAACGTTATCCGACTGGTCAGTTTGTCTTTGATCCCTATGGGCATCATGAGCAAGTGGCTGAGCGCTTTCTAGCCTTTTCCAACTGGTTGGCCCAAAAATGGAAAATTGCATAAAAGAAATATCCCTTGGTAAAAGCCAAGGGATAATTGTATTTTTTAACCAAGAGACTCTCTCTTCTTATCTGGATTCCAGATAAAGCTTGCAATGAAGGTAAAGATAATCGTTAGGATACCAACAACCACAGCAAGGATGAGGGCAGGGATGCGGATAAACCACCAGAGTGGGTTTGGTTTTTTATCATTGTGCCATTGCTTGGTTTCTTCGTCTAAACGTTGGAATTCAGCTTGGATGCGGTCTGCAACCATTTCAATCCCTTCATCATTCATTTTCTTGATATCTGAGATATCGATAGGATTTCCAAAGTTCATATCGACACGTTCACGGCTGACTAAGCCTTTCAAGGTCATGGGACCGGTGTAGGTAACCGGCATGATACGGACCTTGGCCATTTTGGCAATCAGGGCTACGCCACCCTTGACATCGTTTGAGTGACGGCTCCCGCTTGGGAACATGATGAGAGAGCGGTCGCTTTTTTTGAGGACGTTGATAGGGTACTTGATGGCAGAGGCATTAGGTTTTTCTCGGTCGATAGGAAAGGCGCCACACATACGGATCCACCAGCCAAAGATACGGTTGTTAAACAGCTCTTTTTTGGCCATAAAGATGAACTGTTTTGGCTTGGTCGCAAAAGCCATATATACAGGATCCCACCAAGTACGATGAGGAGCGACGAGGATATAGTTTTCGTCTCGGCTAGGGATTTTATCAGTATTGTGATAGTGGGCATTGCCATTGATGGACCACAAGATCAGCATGACTAGTCCACGCAAATAAGTATAAAACATGAGATCTCCTTCGATTGTATTGCTTTTATTATTATACCTTATCAAAAGACTACTGGCAAACTTTTTCAGTTATCAGCCAACAGTTTTAGATGGGATTAGAATTCTTTTAAAAAAAATGATATGATAGAATTTATGGATAAAAATAAGATTATGGGATTAACCCAAAGAGAAGTCAAGGAAAGACAGGCTCAAGGTTTGGTCAATGACTTTACCGCTTCAGCCAGTACCAGTACTTGGCAAATCATCAAACGAAATGTTTTTACACTTTTTAACGCATTAAACTTTGTTATTGCCCTAGCGCTGGCCTTTGTGCAGGCTTGGAGCAATCTGGTTTTCTTTGCCGTTATCTGCTTTAACGCTTTTTCTGGGATTGTGACCGAGCTGCGGGCCAAACACATGGTGGACAAGCTCAATCTCATGACCAAGGAAAAGGTCAAAACCATCCGTGACGGTCAAGAAGTCGATCTCGATCCAGAAGAGTTAGTGCTAGGAGATGTCATTCGTCTGTCTGCTGGAGAGCAAATCCCTAGTGATGCTCTGGTTCTGGAAGGATTTGCGGAAGTCAATGAAGCTATGTTGACGGGGGAGAGTGATTTGGTGCAAAAGGAAGTTGATGCCTTGCTCTTGTCAGGGAGTTTCCTAGCTAGTGGCGCAGTTTTGGCTCAAGTTCACCATGTCGGGGCAGACAACTATGCTTCCAAACTCATGCTGGAAGCTAAGACTGTGAAACCAATCAATTCCCGTATCATGAAATCGCTAGATAAGCTAGCTGGTTTTACTGGGAAGATTATCATTCCCTTTGGTCTTGCTCTCTTGCTAGAAGCCTTGATGTTAAAAGGTTTGCCCCTCAAGTCATCCGTTGTAAATTCGTCAACAGCCCTTTTGGGTATGTTGCCCAAGGGAATTGCCCTTTTGACCATTACTTCGCTCTTGACTGCGGTGATTAAGCTGGGCTTGAAAAAGGTTTTGGTGCAGGAGATGTACTCTGTTGAGACCTTGGCGCGCGTGGATATGCTCTGTCTGGACAAGACGGGGACCATCACCCAAGGAAAGATGCAGGTGGAGGCTGTTCTTCTTCTGACGGAAACTTATAGTGATGAGGCTATTGCCAGCATTTTGACTAGCTATATCGCTCATAGTAAGGATAAAAATCCAACAGCTCAAGCCATTCGCCAGCGTTTCCAAGGTCAGGTTGCCTATCCTATGATTTCCAATCTTCCTTTCTCTAGCGACCGTAAGTGGGGGGCTATGGAGTTAGAAGGGCTAGGGACGGTTTTCTTAGGTGCGCCTGAGATGTTGTTGGACTCTGAAGTCCCAGAAGCTAGAGAGGCCTTGGAGAGAGGCTCGCGTGTTTTGGTCTTGGCACTCAATCAGGAAAAACTAGATCATCACAAACCACAGAAACCGTCTGACATTCAGGCCCTCGCCTTGCTGGAAATCTTGGACCCGATTCGAGAAGGAGCAGCTGAGACGCTGGACTATCTCCGTTCCCAGGAAGTAGGTCTCAAGATTATCTCTGGCGACAATCCAGTTACGGTTTCCAGCATTGCCCAGAAGGCTGGTTTTGCAGACTATCACAGCTATGTAGATTGTTCAAAAATCACGGATGAGGAATTGATTGCCATGGCTGAAGAGACAGCTATTTTCGGACGTGTTTCCCCTCATCAAAAGAAACTCATCATCCAAACACTGAAAAAAGCAGGGCATACAACGGCCATGACAGGGGATGGAGTCAATGATATCCTGGCCCTTCGTGAGGCGGATTGTTCGATCGTAATGGCTGAAGGGGATCCGGCGACTCGTCAGATTGCCAATCTAGTTCTCTTGAACTCTGACTTTAATGATGTTCCTGAGATTCTCTTTGAAGGCCGTCGTGTGGTTAATAACATCGCCCACATCGCACCGATTTTCTTGATTAAGACCATCTATTCCTTCTTGCTTGCAGTCATCTGTATTGCCAGTGTTTTATTAGGACGGTCTGAGTGGATTTTGATTTTCCCTTTCATTCCGATTCAGATTACCATGATTGACCAATTCGTGGAAGGTTTCCCGCCATTCGTTCTGACTTTTGAGCGAAATATTAAGCCTGTTGAGTCAAACTTCCTCAGAAGATCCATGCTTCGTGCCCTACCAAGTGCACTGATGGTTGTGTTCAGCGTTCTTTTTGTAAAAATCTTTGGGGCTAGCCAAGGTTGGTCAGAGTTAGAAATCTCAACCCTCCTCTATTATCTCCTTGGGTCTATCGGTTTCTTATCCGTATTTAGAGCCTGCATGCCATTCACCCTCTGGCGTGTCCTCTTGATTGTCTGGTCAGTAGGGGGCTTTCTAGCCACAGCTCTTTTCCCAATGATCCAAAAGTTGCTTGAAATTTCGACCTTAACAGGACAAACATTGCCTGTTTATGGGGCCATGATGTTGGTCTTTACCGTGATTTTCATTCTAACTAGTCGTTACCAATCCAGAAAATAAAGAAAGACTGCAATCTGTGGATTGCGGTCTTTTTAAGTGGAAGATTGCTAGCTGATACTCAATGAAAATCAAAGAGCAAACTAGGAAACTAGCCGCAGGCTGTACTTGAGTACGGCAAGGCGACGGTGACGCGGTTTGAATTTGATTTTTGAAGAGTATGAAATGTGGTATAATAAAAGGTAATAGAGTTTTGGAAAGTGAGAGAAGATGATTTCAAAGAGATTAGAATTGGTGGCGTCCTTTGTGCCACAGGGAGCCATTTTATTAGATGTGGGGAGTGACCATGCTTATCTGCCAATCGAGTTAGTTGAGAGAGGCCAAATCAAAAGCGCCATTGCAGGTGAGGTGGTGGAAGGACCCTACCAGTCAGCGGTGAAAAATGTTGAGGCTCACTGTCTAAAGGAGAAAATCCAAGTCCGTTTAGCCAATGGCTTAGCGGCATTTGAAGAGGCTGACCAAGTATCGGTTATCACCATTGCTGGTATGGGTGGCCGTTTGATTGCTACAATTTTGGAAGAAGGCTTGGACAAGCTAGCTAATGTAGAACGTTTGATCCTCCAACCCAATAATCGTGAAGACGAATTGCGCATCTGGCTACAAGATCACGGTTTTCAGATCGTAGCAGAAAGCATCCTAGAAGAGGCTGGCAAGTTTTATGAAATTCTAGTGGTGGAAGCGGGACAAATGAAGCTATCAGCAAGTGATGTCCGTTTTGGACCTATCTTGTCCAAAGAAGTCAGTCCAGTCTTTGTCCAAAAATGGCAAAAAGAAGCAGCTAAGCTAGAATTTGCTCTTAGCCAAATCCCAGAAAAAAATCTGGAGGAACGTCAAGTTCTTGTAGATAAAATTCAAGCCATCAAGGAGGTGCTCCATGCTAGCAAGTGAAGTAATCAGAGCTTATGAAGCCTTTTGTCCCCAGGAATTTTCCATGGAGGGTGACAGTCGTGGCCTGCAAATCGGTACTTTAGACAAGGATATCCAAAGGGTCATGGTTGCCCTTGATATTCGTGAAGACACGGTGGCAGAGGCTATTGAAAAGGGTGTGGATTTGATTATCGTTAAGCATGCGCCTATCTTTCGTCCCATCAAGGACTTGGTAGCCAGCCGTCCGCAAAATCAGATTTACATCGACCTGATCAAGCATGATATCGCAGTTTATGTCAGCCATACCAATATTGACATCGTTGAGAATGGTCTCAATGACTGGTTCTGCCAGATGCTAGGCATTGAGGAGACGACTTATCTCCAGGAAACAGGCCCAGGACGTGGGATTGGACGGATTGGGAATATTCAGCCTCAGACATTTGGGGAATTGGCCCAGCATGTCAAACAAGTCTTTGGCCTAGATAGTCTTCGAATGGTGCATTATCAAGAGAGTGATTTGCAGAAGCTCATTTCAAGAGTGGCCATCTGTGGTGGTAGCGGGCAGTCTTTCTATAAGGATGCTTTAGCAAAGGGGGCAGATGTTTATATCACTTGCGATATCTACTATCACACAGCTCAGGATATGCTTTCTGATGGCCTGTTGGCACTGGACCCAGGACACTATATCGAAATTCTTTTTGTCGAAAAAATTGCTGACCTCCTTACTCAATGGAAGGCAGAAAAGGATTGGACCATTGATATCATACCTAGCCAAGCATCGACCAATCCTTTCCACCATATCTAGTTAGGAAGTGAAGACAATGAAAAAAATTGCCATTATTGGAGCAGGGATTGTGGGGGCAACTGCTGCCTACTACCTGTCGAAAGAAAGTGACCTAGAGGTGACTGTTTTTGACCATGGCCAAGGTCAGGCAACCAAGGCAGCAGCGGGAATTATCAGTCCTTGGTTTTCCAAACGTCGCAATAAAGCCTGGTATAAGATGGCGCGCTTGGGGGCTGACTTTTATGTGGATTTATTGGACGATTTAGAAAAGTCAGGTCAGGAAATAGACTTTTACCAGCGTTCGGGAGTTTTTCTCTTGAAAAAGGATGAATCCAAGTTGGAAGAACTCTATGAACTAGCTCTCCAGCGCAGAGAAGAATCTCCCTTGATAGGTCAGTTAGCTATTCTGGACCTAGCCTCAGCTAATGAATTATTTCCTGGCTTGCAGGGATTTGACCGCCTGCTCTATGCTTCTGGTGGGGCGAGAGTAGATGGCCAACTCTTAGTGACTCGTCTGCTAGAAGCCAGTCAAGTCAAGCTGGTCAAAGAAAAAGTGAGTCTGACACCTTTAGCATCAGGTTACCAGATTGATGAAGAGGTGTTTGATCAGGTTATTTTGGCGACGGGAGCTTGGCTGGGGTACATATTAGAACCCTTGGGTTATGATGTGGATGTTCGTCCTCAGAAAGGGCAACTCCGAGATTATCAACTTATCCAAGACATGAAATCATACCCTGTTGTCATGCCAGAGGGGGAGTGGGATTTGATCCCTTTAGCAGGTGGGAAATTGTCCTTAGGCGCTACTCATGAAAATGATATGGGATTTGATTTGACGGTAGATGAAACCTTGCTCCAACAAATGGAGGATGCGGCCTTGCCTCACTATCCAGCCTTGGCAGAAGCGAAATCATCGGGTGATCGTGTGGGAATTCGTGCCTACACCAGTGATTTCTCCCCTTTCTTTGGGCAGGTACCAGGATTGGCAGGTGTCTATGCGGCTAGTGGTCTAGGTTCATCAGGTCTCACAACGGGTCCAATCATCGGGTATCATCTATCCCAGCTGGTCCAAGACAAGGAGTTGACCTTGGCCCCAGTAAACTATCCAATTGCAAACTATGTCAAACGAGTAAAAAGCGAATAATACTCAATGAAAATCAAAGAACAAACTAGGAAGCTAGCCGCAGGCTGCTCAAAACACTGTTTTGAGGTTGTGGATCGAACTGACGAAGTCAGTAACCATACCCACGGTAAGGCGACGCTGACGTGGTTTGAATTTGATTTTCGAAGAGTATAAGCATTTTACTAAAATTTTAGCAGGTGGTTTAGGATGTCAAATGACATTCCCTATCAAAAATGATAAAATAAGAAAAAATAATCCGAGAATCGAGGAAGAAAGATGCAAGAAAAGATTTTGGTAACTGGTGGTGCTGGATTTATCGGAACCCACACTGTTATTGAGTTGATCCAAGCAGGTCATCAAGTCGTTGTGGTGGATAATCTTGTCAATAGCAATCGTAAAAGTTTAGAAGTTGTTGAAAGAATCACAGGAGTTGAGATCCCTTTTTATGAGGCAGATATTCGTGATACAGATACACTCAGAGATATTTTCAAGCAGGAAGAACCGACTGGTGTCATTCACTTTGCTGGTTTGAAGGCTGTTGGCGAATCAACCCGCATCCCTCTTGCCTACTATGACAACAATATCGCAGGAACTGTTAGTCTTTTGAAAGCTATGGAAGAAAATAAATGTAAGAACATCATCTTCAGTTCTTCTGCGACAGTTTACGGAGACCCTCATACAGTTCCAATCTTAGAAGATTTTCCGCTTTCAGTGACCAATCCATACGGTCGTACTAAGCTCATGCTAGAGGAAATTTTGACGGATATCTACAAGGCAGACTCAGAATGGAACGTGGTTTTGCTTCGTTACTTTAATCCAATCGGAGCGCATGAAAGTGGAGACTTGGGAGAAAATCCTAACGGAATTCCAAACAATCTCTTGCCTTATGTTTCACAAGTAGCAGTGGGCAAACTAGAACAAGTACAAGTTTTTGGAGATGATTACGATACAGAAGATGGAACTGGGGTTCGTGACTATATCCACGTTGTCGATTTAGCCAAAGGTCACGTTGCAGCTTTGAAAAAACTCCAAAAAGGTTCAGGTCTAAACGTTTATAATCTTGGAACTGGTAAAGGTTACTCCGTTCTTGAAATTATTCAAAATATGGAAAAAGCAGTGGGACGTCCTATTCCTTACCGCATTGTAGAACGCCGCCCAGGTGATATCGCGGCCTGCTACTCAGACCCAGCAAAAGCCAAAGCAGAACTCGGATGGGAAGCAGAACTCGACATTACTCAAATGTGTGAAGACGCATGGCGTTGGCAAAGCAAGCATCCAAATGGATTTGAAGACTAAGATGATGATTTCAATCATCGTCCCATGTCTAAACGAAGAGGAAGTACTTCCTCTTTTTTATCAGTCTGTGGAAGCTCTGCTTCCTGACTTGGGAGCAGAAGTCGAATATGTCTTTGTAGACGATGGCTCAAGCGATGGGACTTTAGATCTTTTGAAGACCTATCGGGAGCAAAATCCTGCGGTCCGTTATGTCTCATTCTCACGAAATTTTGGGAAAGAGGCAGCCTTATACGCAGGCTTGCAGCATGCAACTGGAGACCTGGTGGTCGTGATGGATGCAGACCTTCAGGATCCTCCTAGTATGCTACTTGAGATGAAAGCCTTACTAGACCAAAATGCAGACTTGGACTGTGTTGGGACACGGAGAACTAGTCGGGAGGGAGAACCATTTTTCCGCAGTTTCTGTGCCGACCTCTTTTACCGCCTCATGCAAAAAATTAGCCCGGTAGCCTTGCCCTCAGGTGTCCGTGATTTTCGCATGATGAGAAGATCTGTGGTAGATGCTATTTTAACCCTGACCGAGTCCAATCGTTTTTCTAAAGGACTCTTTGCCTGGGTGGGTTTTAAAACGCACTATCTGGACTATCCAAACGTTGAACGACAGGCTGGCAAGACCAGTTGGAGTTTTAGACAACTCTTTTTCTACTCGATTGAAGGGATTCTTAATTTTTCAGATTTTCCCTTGAGTATAGCCTTTGTAGCGGGACTCCTATCTTGTTTTCTTTCTTTTGTGATGACTATTTTTGTAGTGTTTCGGACTCTTATCTTGGGAAATCCGACATCTGGTTGGACCTCTTTGATGGCTGTCATCCTCTTTCTTGGAGGGATTCAACTCCTGACAATTGGGATTCTTGGTAAGTATATCAGTAAGATTTACCTAGAAACCAAAAAAAGACCACTCTATCTCGTCAAAGAAAAAAGTGATGATAGGCTAAAAAAAGATAGAATTTATCTAGCGTAGTTACTTTTTGTTTTTATAATTCTTTTACTCCGGAATTTTGGTGGTTTTTGGTGGTCTTTAAAGTAACTAGGGATTTGATACGGTATAATGGATTTATGTAGGGATATTTACTGCAAAAGTGGAAACTTAAGAAATAAAAAAATTAGGAGGATTATTTTATGCTAAATAAAGAGGATTATACTGAAGAAATCGGGCTAATAGAGAACCAAAATTATGTAGAGGCTGAATTGTATCCTATAGTTGCTGATATAATTAAGCCCACTTTAAAAGATAGTTTATCAAAAAGATATGTTTTCGGAAGAAGAAAGAGTAATATGGGACAAATATATTATGGTCTAAGTAATTTTCCTGATATAGTTATTTTAGATAAGACTTATGAAAACAAATCCAGAAAAAGTATAAAAAATAAAGAATGGAAGAAACTTCGAGGGTGCGTGGAAGTTAAGAATTTAAAGTATCCTTTAATTACAGAGGAAAAAATCAAATCAACCTTATCGAACAGCTCTGAACATTTAACTAGAGAGATGGGACAACTTATTGGAGATCTTTTATGGTATAAAAAAGTAATTTATACAAATGGAATTGAATGGAGATTTCTAAGTTTAGATGACAGGGAAGAGATAGATAACACAATTATTGAAATGGTTAACAAAAGAATAGAATCAGAAAAAGAGGGAAATTCTTTTGATTGGTGGAAGAATATTAAAGATTTATCGTTCAGTTATACGGATATATGTTTATCCAAAGATTGTATACAAGAGTGGGACGAATTTGTTAAGAAAGTAAAGGAAATAGAATGGTAGGAGTCTATTCTCATTGAGAAATTTAGATTATAAGTTACAGTAAGATTTACCTAGAAACCAAAAAAAGACCACTCTATCTCGTCAAAGAAAAAAGTGACCTTTCTATTATTGAAGGAAAAAATAACCAAAAAAGACTATAATTTTACCTAGAAATATGCTAAACTAGTAGGTGTGGGAAAAATGAGAAAAAATCAATTATATTTATTCCCTGCTTCCTACGATGGATCTTTTAGGAGTGCACGTGTAGGACAATTTTTGATGGCCTCCAGAACATCGCTGGTCTCAGCGATTTCTCTTTGCAATTCGACTGGATCATCGTAAAATCGAACAATTCCATTATCATGGTAATCAAAGAGTTCAGAATAGGTTTGGCAAAGCCCGCAGGCGATGCACCGTTCGGGTATAAGTGTGACTTTCATATTTATATTGTAATAAGAAAATGTAAAAAAAACAAGGAGTAAGGTATGGAAAAAGAACCGTGGCAAGAAGATATCTACGAAAACAATGAGGAAGAAACAAGATCAGAGCGTCGACACCGGAAACAAAAAGGGAAAGGCGTTGTTGCGAATCGTGTCTTGACGGTTCTAGCTAGCCTCTTCTTTGTAATCGTTGTAGCAATGGTAGTTGTATTGATTTACCTATCAACCGGAGGAAGCAATCGTACTTCATCTTTGAAGGACTTCTATGATGCATCGTCTCCTTCTACAAGTTCAAGTTCTAAAGTGGAAGAATCATCATCTTCAAGTAGCAAGGTAGAGGAAACAGCTTCTTCTGAATCAACACCTTCACAGAGCAGTTCGGAAGAACATACTACAGAGGGTGAAGGAACACTTACAGTACAGCCTGGAGAGGGAGAAGCAGCTCTTGCTCAACGTGCAGGGATTTCCATTGCCCAGCTAGAAGCCCTAAATCCTTCTCACATGTCATCTGGATCTTGGTTTGCCAACCCAGGTGATGTGATTAAGACAAGATAGGAGTCGGTCATGAAGACAATTCAAATTGCTATCGATGGTCCAGCTTCGAGTGGTAAGAGTACGGTCGCAAAGATTGTTGCTAAGGATTTTGGATATACTTATCTCGATACAGGTGCTATGTACCGTGCTGCGACTTATATAGCGCTCAAGCACCAGTTGAATGCAGAAAATGTAGACCAACTTCTTGAGCTTCTTAACCAACACCCCATTAGTTTTGGACGTTCAGAAACAGGTGAGCAACTTGTTTTTGTAGGAGATGTTGATATTACCCATCCGATTCGTGAAAATGAAGTGACCAACAAGGTTTCAAGCATCGCTGCCATTCCTGAGGTGCGTGAGAAACTGGTTTCGCTCCAGCAAGAGATTGCTCAGCAAGGTGGTATCGTCATGGATGGGCGTGATATCGGGACAGTTGTTTTACCACAAGCTGAACTCAAGATTTTCCTAGTGGCTTCTGTTGAAGAAAGAGCAGAGCGTCGTTACAAGGAAAATATTGCTAAAGGGATTGAAACAGACCTTGAAACGCTGAAAGAAGAGATTGCTGCGCGTGACTACAAGGATAGTCATCGTGAAACCTCACCTCTCAAGCAGGCTGAGGATGCGGTTTACCTTGACACAACTGGACTGAGTATCCAAGAAGTGGTCGAAAAAATCGAATCAGAAGCAAAAAAATATATGTCCTAGGGACGAGAGGAGCATGCTTAATGAAGCCTGCTCCTTTTCTCTCTTTTGCGCGCGTTTCAAAACAGCCTTTTTGGGAGAATTTTGATAAAATAGTAGTATCAATAAAAAGGACGGAAGCATGACAAAGAAAATCATAGCCATTTGGGCCCAAGATGAAAAAGGTGTGATTGGGAAGGAAGATCGTCTCCCTTGGCATTTGCCGGCAGAGTTGCAACATTTTAAGGAAACAACTTTAAATCATGCTATACTGATGGGACGAGTGACTTTTGATGGCATGGGACGTCGTCTGCTTCCAAAACGGCAAACCCTGATTTTAACGCGCAATAGCGAAGAAGTCATAGATGGGGCGCTCGTATTTCAAGATGTGGAGTCTGTTTTAGCGTGGTATCAGAGTCAGGAAAAAAATCTCTATATCATTGGCGGAAAACAGATTTTTCAGGCTTTTGAGCCGTATTTAGATGAAATCATCGTGACACAGATTCATGCTCAGGTGGAGGGAGATACCTATTTCCCTGATGAGTTTGACTTGTCTCGTTTTGAGACGGTCGCAAGCAAATCTTACACCCGTGATGAGAAAAACGACTATGATTTTACCATCGAATACCGAGATAGAAAGGAAGTCTAATGGAGCGCAGTATATTTGGATTTTTTACAGCTTTTTTGTGTGTGATCTGTATTTTGACTGGAGCACAGGCTTTTCGTAAGAAGCGCTATGGACTGTCTGCTTTACTCTGGTTGAATGCTTTTACCAATCTGGTGAACAGTGTCCACGCTTTTTATATGACCTTATTTTAGATAGAATGATAAATTAGAATGGAAGGAAATCATGCCTACAAATAGGAAAAATGATATGATGGTTTATTGCTCATTTTGTGGCAAAAGCCAAGAAGAAGTAAAGAAAATAATCGCTGGGAACAACGCCTTTATCTGTAATGAATGTGTGGAGTTGGCCCAGGAAATCATTCGGGAGGAGTTGGCCGAGGAAGTTTTGGCAGACTTGTCTGAAGTACCAAAACCAATCGAGCTCCTCAATATCTTGAACCACTATGTGATTGGTCAAGATCGTGCCAAACGTGCCTTGGCAGTGGCTGTTTACAATCACTACAAACGCATTAATTTTCACGATACGCGTGAAGAGTCAGAAGATGTGGATTTGCAGAAGTCAAACATCTTGATGATTGGTCCAACTGGTTCTGGGAAAACTTTTTTGGCCCAGACCTTGGCTAAGAGCTTGAACGTGCCTTTTGCTATCGCAGATGCGACAGCTCTGACTGAGGCTGGTTATGTGGGTGAGGACGTGGAAAACATCCTCCTCAAACTCTTGCAGGCTGCTGACTTTAACATCGAACGTGCAGAACGTGGGATTATCTACGTAGATGAAATTGACAAGATTGCCAAGAAGAGCGAGAACGTGTCTATCACACGTGACGTTTCTGGTGAAGGAGTGCAACAAGCCCTTCTTAAAATCATCGAAGGAACCGTAGCTAGTGTACCGCCTCAAGGTGGACGTAAACACCCGCAACAAGAGATGATTCAGGTGGATACTAAAAACATCCTTTTCATCGTGGGTGGTGCTTTTGATGGCATCGAAGAAATTGTGAAACAACGTCTGGGAGAAAAAGTTATTGGTTTTGGCCAAAATAACAAGGCGATTGACGAAAACAGCTCCTACATGCAAGAAATCATCGCAGAAGACATTCAAAAATTTGGGATTATCCCTGAGTTGATTGGGCGCTTGCCTGTCTTTGCTGCTCTTGAGCAATTGACGGTCGATGACTTGGTTCGCATCTTGAAAGAGCCAAGAAATGCCTTGGTGAAACAATACCAAACCTTGCTTTCTTATGATGATGTTGAGTTGGAATTTGACGACGAAGCTCTTCAGGAAATCGCCAATAAGGCTATTGAACGCAAAACTGGTGCGCGTGGTCTTCGCTCAATCATCGAAGAAACCATGCTAGACGTTATGTTTGAAGTGCCAAGTCAAGAAAATGTGAAATTGGTCCGCATCACCAAAGAAGCTGTCGATGGAACGGAAAAACCAATCCTAGAAACAGCCTAGAGGTGACTATGGAAATCAATACACACAATGCTGAAATCCTGCTCAGTGCGGCAAACAAGTCCCACTATCCGCAGGATGACCTGCCAGAGATTGCCCTTGCAGGGCGTTCAAATGTCGGCAAGTCTAGCTTTATCAACACCATGTTGAACCGCAAAAATCTTGCTCGTACATCAGGAAAACCTGGGAAGACCCAGTTACTCAACTTCTTCAACATTGATGACAAGATGCGTTTTGTGGATGTACCAGGTTATGGCTATGCCCGCGTTTCTAAAAAGGAACGTGAAAAATGGGGGCGCATGATTGAGGAGTACCTAACGACTCGGGAAAATCTCCGTGCGGTAGTCAGTTTGGTGGATCTCCGCCACGACCCGTCAGCAGATGATGTGCAGATGTACGAATTTCTCAAGTATTATGAGATTCCGGTTATTATCGTTGCGACCAAGGCGGACAAGATTCCTCGCGGTAAGTGGAACAAGCACGAATCAGCAATCAAAAAGAAATTAAACTTTGACCCAAGTGACGACTTCATCCTCTTTTCATCTGTCAGCAAGGCAGGGATGGATCAGGCTTGGGATGCAATATTAGAAAAATTGTGAGGGAAAGAAATGGCAAAAACAATTCATACAGACAAAGCTCCAAAAGCAATCGGACCATATGTTCAAGGGAAAATCGTTGGCAATCTTTTGTTTGCTAGCGGTCAAGTTCCCCTATCTCCTGAAACTGGAGAAATTGTAGGAGAAACGATCCAAGAACAGACAGAACAAGTCTTGAAAAATATCGGCGCTATTTTGGCAGAAGCAGGAACAGACTTTGACCATGTTGTTAAAACAACTTGCTTCTTGAGCGATATGAATGACTTTGTTCCTTTTAACGAGGTTTACCAGACTGCCTTTAAAGAGGAATTTCCAGCTCGTTCAGCTGTAGAGGTTGCACGTCTTCCTCGTGATGTAAAAGTCGAAATTGAAGTGATCGCAGAGATTGGATAAGCTAGTTGAAGTTTGGCTCTGCCAAACTTTTTTTGATATAAGGAGAGATAGATGACAAAGAAACAACTTCACCTGGTGATTGTGACAGGGATGAGTGGCGCAGGGAAAACAGTAGCCATTCAGTCCTTCGAGGATTTGGGATATTTCACTATTGACAATATGCCACCAGCCCTCTTGCCAAAGTTTTTGCAGTTGGTAGAGACCAAGGATGATGACCACAAACTGGCCTTGGTTGTGGACATGCGGAGCCGTTCCTTCTTTTCAGAGATTCAGGCTGTTTTGGATGAATTGGAAAACCAAGACGATTTGGACTTCAAAATTCTCTTTTTAGACGCAGCAGATAAGGAATTGGTGGCACGCTATAAGGAAACTAGAAGAAGTCACCCTCTAGCTGCTGATGGTCGGATTTTAGATGGCATCAAGCTGGAACGTGAACTCTTAGCACCTTTGAAAAATATGAGTCAAAATGTGGTGGATACGACAGAACTCACTCCGCGTGAACTGCGTAAAACCATTGCTGAGCAATTTTCAGACCAAGAACAAGCCCAGTCTTTCCGTATCGAGGTCATGTCATTTGGATTCAAGTATGGTATCCCGATCGATGCAGACCTGGTCTTTGATGTCCGTTTTTTGCCAAATCCATACTACCTGCCTGAACTCCGTAATCAGACAGGTGAGGATCAAGCAGTTTATGACTATGTGATGAATCATGAAGAGTCTGAAAGTTTTTATCAGCACTTACTCGCCTTGATCGAGCCCATTTTGCCAAGTTACAAAAAAGAAGGCAAGTCTGTTTTAACCATTGCAGTAGGATGTACAGGTGGACAACACCGTAGTGTTGCCTTTGCCAAGCGCATAGCTGAGGACCTTGCTAAAAACTGGCCTGTCAATGAAAGCCATCGTGACAAAGACAGAAGAAAGGAAACGGTAAACCGTTCATGAGAAAACCAAAGATAACGGTAATTGGTGGAGGAACAGGTATCCCCGTCATTTTGAAAAGCTTGCGAGAAAAGGATGTTGATATCGCTGCCATCGTAACGGTAGCTGATGATGGTGGCTCTTCTGGTGAACTAAGAAAGAATATCCAACAGCTGACACCACCAGGAGATCTTCGCAATGTCCTGGTAGCCATGTCGGATATGCCTAAGTTTTATGAGAAGGTTTTTCAGTACCGCTTTTCAGAAGACGCTGGTGCTTTTGCGGGTCATCCTCTAGGAAATATCATTATAGCAGGACTTTCTGAAATGCAAGGGTCCACTTACAATGCCATGCAGCTGCTAAGTCTCTTTTTCCACACAACAGGAAAAATCTACCCCTCAAGCGATCAGCCTTTGACACTGCATGCAGTCTTTAAAGACGGTTCTGAGGTGGCAGGTGAGAGCCACATTGCAGATCATCCAGGCATGATCGACCATGTCTATGTGACCAATACCTTGGATGATGAAACGCCCCAAGCCAGCCGTCGAGTGGTCAATACTATCCTAGAGAGTGATATGATCGTCTTGGGGCCTGGTTCCCTCTTTACATCGATTTTGCCCAATATTGTCATTGAGGAGATTGGGCAGGCTCTCTTGGAGACTAAGGCTGAGATTGCCTATGTCTGCAATATCATGACCCAGCGTGGGGAAACAGAGCACTTTTCAGACAGTGACCACGTGGAAGTCCTCCATCGACACTTAGGTAGGCCATTTATTGATACGGTCTTGGTTAATATCGAGAAGGTTCCTAGAGAATACATGGATACCAACCGTTTTGATGAATATTTGGTTCAGGTAGAGCATGATTTTGCTGGTCTTTGCAAGCAGGTCCCTCGTGTGATTTCATCCAACTTCCTTCGTTTGGAAAATGGAGGTGCCTTCCATGATGGCGATTTGATTGTAGATGAATTGATGCGCATTATACAGGTGAGAAAATGAGTTTTACAGTTGCAGTAAAAGAGGAAATTCTTGGTCAACACCATCTCAGTCGTCATGAATTGTCTGCCATCATCAAGATGTCTGGCAGTATTGGTCTATCTAGTTCGGGCTTGACCTTGTCAGTTGTAACTGAAAATGCTAAGTTAGCTCGGCACCTTTATGAGTCCTTTCTCCATTTTTATGATATCAAGTCAGAGATTCGTCACCATCAGAGAAGCAATCTTCGCAAGAATCGTGTCTATACGGTCTATACAGATGAGAGGGTGCAGGAGCTTTTAGCTGATTTGCGACTTGCGGATTCCTTCTTTGGTTTGGAGACGGGTATTGATCCCGATATCTTAGCAGATGAGGAGGCTGGGCGTGCTTACTTATGTGGGGCCTTTCTGGCAAATGGTAGTATTCGAGATCCTGAGTCTGGCAAGTACCAGTTGGAGATCAGTTCTGTATATCTGGACCACGCCCAAGGACTAGCCTCTCTCCTTCAGCAGTTTTTGTTGGATGCCAAGGTTATTGAGCGCAAGAAAGGTGCAGTTACCTATCTTCAACGTGCAGAGGACATCATGGATTTCTTGATCGTGATTGGGGCCATGCAGGCGCGTGATAATTTTGAGCGCGTCAAGATTTTGCGTGAAACCCGTAACGATCTCAATCGAGCCAATAACGCTGAAACAGCCAATATCGCTCGGACGGTTTCTGCTAGTATGAAGACCATCAACAATATCAGTAAAATCAAAGATAGAATGGGTTTGGAAAATTTACCCGTGGATTTGCAAGAGGTGGCTCAGTTGCGGATTCAGCATCCAGACTACTCTATCCAACAGTTGGCAGATGGCCTGAGCAATCCCTTGACCAAAAGTGGTGTCAACCACAGACTCAGAAAGATCAATAAAATAGCAGATGAATTATAAAACCACGAATCGTTGATCCGTGGTTCTTTTCTTATAAACTGGTCGAGTGTTTGGGTTGCACTTTTTGTTCTGGGTCAATGTAGTTGATGGCATTGTTGACAGCAGTTGGAGCTTCACCCAGTCCTGTAGCGATCAAATCAATCTTACCTTCATAGTGGCAGCAGTCTCCGATAGCATAGATACCTGCTTGGCTAGATTCTTGCTTGCTATTGACGATAATCTTATGACGGTTGAGATCTAGACCCCAGTTTTTAAGATTTCCGACAGAAGACTTGAAGCCGTAGTTGACAAAGAGGTGGTCTACCTCAATCGTTTCGGCTTCATCTGCTTTGACTTTGGTGATTTCTAGTTTGTCGAGTGTTTTTCCATCTCCGATAAGTTGGCTAGGAACGAACGGTGTCTTGATGGTTACAGATGATTCTTGAAGGGCTTGCACACTATGTTCCAAGGCACGGAAGTTATCTCGACGGTGAACAAGAGTAGTTGGTGCGATTTTTTCAAAAGCCAATGCCCAGTCAACTGCTGAGTCCCCTCCACCAAGGATGGTCACTTTCTTACCAGCGTATTGCTGGATATTGGCAACGTGGTAGTGGATATTTTCATAGTTTTCGACGCCATCTAATTCGAGTGGACGTGGTTTAAAGGCACCGCCCCCCATTGCAATGATGACGGTTTTAGTCAGGTGACTTCCCTTGTTGGTTGTGATGCTAAATCCGTCATCTTGTTTCTCAATCTCAAGAACCGTTTCGTTGAGGTGAACAGGTGTGTCAAAGCCGTTTAGCTGTTCAATCAAGCGATTGGTCAGTTCTTCCCCAGTTAGGTTTGAAAAACCTGGCACATCAAGGATTTGCTTTTCAGGGTAGAGGATGGCAGGTTGACCACCGAGCTGGGGAAGGGAGTCAATGATTTGGACTTTGGCTTGGCGTAGGTGGGCGTAAAAGGCAGCAAAGAGCCCGACAGGACCGCCACCGACAATGGTAATATCATAGAGTTGAGACATGATTTCTCCTTTGTTTTTTCTAGTCAGTTTATTTTATCATATTTTTGCTTAATTTAAAATGAGGTAGGATAGGGAAAAAATGGGCAAAAAATGGTATAATGATGAGTAAAGTGTTTTGACAGGGAGGAGGCCAAGGATGAATTTTCAACAATTATCCAATTTACAATACTGGACGAGTTTGTTTTCAAGTCCTTGGAGTATAGTCACCAATCTGATTGATATTCTCATTGTGACTTATATTTTATATCATTTTACTAAAGCTATTGCAGGCACCAAGATTATGATATTGGTCCGTGGAGTCTTAGTTTTTATTCTAGCCCAGATTCTTTCCAATATGATTGGTTTAACAACTATTTCCTGGTTGATCAATCAGATCATCACCTACGGGGTGATTGCAGCAGTGGTTATCTTTTCACCAGAGATTCGGACTGGTTTGGAGCGATTGGGTCGGGCTACTGATTTCTTTTCCAATGCCCCTATCAGTGCGGAAGAGCAAATGGTTCGTGCATTTGTGAAATCAGTTGAATACATGAGTCCTCGTAAGATTGGGGCGCTTGTAGTGGTTCAGCGAGTAAGAACCTTGCAGGAATACATCTCGACAGGGATTCCTTTAGATGCTAAAATTTCGGCTGAATTGCTTATCAATATTTTTATTCCCAATACTCCCTTGCATGATGGTGCTGTCATTATCAAGGAAGACCGGATTGCCGTCACTTCAGCCTATCTACCCCTGACCGAAGATACCGGGATTTCCAAGGAGTTTGGAACGCGTCACAGGGCGGCGATTGGTTTGTCGGAAGTGTCAGATGCTCTTACCTTTGTGGTTTCGGAAGAAACGGGTGGAATCTCAATCACCTATAATGGAGTCTTTAAGCATGATTTGACCTTGGAAGAGTTTGAATCGGAGTTAAGAAGAATCTTACTTCCAAAATCAGAGAAAAAGCAAGGTCTGAAAGAGCGCTTGCTAGGAGGATTGAAACATGAGAAAAAATAGTCTATACATCATTTCTTCCTTCTTTTTCGCCTGCATCCTCTTTATCTATGCGACTTCAACAAACTATCAGAATAGCAACAGTGCCAGACAGGTGCGGACGGAGACTTATACAAACACAGTTCTTAATGTCCCAATTGATATTCAGTATGACAGTGATCAGTATTTTATCAGTGGTTTTACATCTGAGGTGACGGTCTTTCTAACAGGCTCAAACAGAGTTGCTTTAGCGAGTGAGATGCAGGAAAGTACCCGCAAATTTAAGGTGACGGCTGATCTTTCTGATGCTAGTGTAGGAACCATCGAAGTTCCTCTGACTATTGAAAATTTACCGAGTGGTTTGACGGCTGTTGCGACACCGCAAAAGATAACAGTGAAGGTTGGTAAAAAAGCAAAACGAGACAATGTCATTGTTGTGCCGGAGATTGATCCTAGTCAGATTGATTCTCGCGTGAAAATCGATACAGTTACTGTATCAGATGAAAAAGTAACGGTTATTAGTGATGAGGAAACCCTCTCCAAAGTAGATCGTGTCATTGCCATCTTACCGACGAGTGAACGGATAACTAGAAACTACTCGTCCTCTGTTCCTCTACAAGCAGTCGATAAAAATGGAAATGTCTTGCCAAGCGTCATTATGCCATTTGACACTACAATGAAAATTACAACCAAAACAGTATCGTCTAGCTCGAGTTCTTCGTCAACGACCTCATCAACAGGATCCTCGACTAGCAGCTCGTCTTCAACGAGTTCAGAAACAAAACCAGACTCGTCTAAACAAGAATAAATAAAAAAGTAGAAAAGGATGATTAACAAAATGGGTAAATATTTTGGGACCGATGGAGTCCGTGGAGAAGCAAACGTAGAACTGACGCCAGAATTGGCCTTTAAATTGGGACGTTTTGGTGGTTATGTTCTTAGTCAACATGAAACGGAAGCCCCTAAAGTCTTTGTAGGACGTGATACACGTATCTCAGGAGAAATGCTAGAATCTGCCTTGGTGGCAGGTCTTCTATCAGTAGGAATTCACGTCTACAAACTCGGTGTCCTTGCAACACCAGCAGTAGCTTACTTGGTTAAAACTGAGGGAGCTAGTGCGGGTGTCATGATTTCTGCGAGTCACAACCCAGCCCTTGATAATGGAATTAAGTTCTTTGGTGGGGATGGTTTCAAACTTGATGATGAAAAAGAAGCAGAAATCGAAGCCTTGTTGGACGCTGCCGAAGACGCACTTCCTCGTCCGAGTGCAGAGGGCTTGGGAACCTTGGTGGACTATCCAGAAGGCTTACGTAAGTATGAAGGATACCTTGTTTCAACTGGAACTCCTCTTGAGGGAATGAAAGTTGCGTTGGATACAGCCAACGGTGCAGCAGCTACGAGTGCTCGTCAGATTTTCGCTGATTTGGGTGCTCAACTGACTGTTATCGGGGAAACACCAGATGGTCTTAATATCAACTTGAATGTTGGTTCAACTCATCCAGAAGCTCTCCAAGAACTAGTCAAAGAAAGCCAGTCAGCTATTGGTTTGGCCTTTGACGGAGACAGTGACCGCTTGATTGCTGTTGATGAAAATGGCGACATTGTCGATGGTGATAAGATCATGTACATCATCGGGAAATATCTTTCTGAAAAAGGACAGTTGGCTCAAAACACCATCGTGACAACGGTTATGTCTAACCTTGGCTTCCATAAGGCCTTGGAGAGTGCTGGCATTAACAAGGCAGTGACTGCTGTTGGTGACCGCTATGTCGTTGAAGAAATGAGAAAATCAGGCTACAACCTTGGTGGTGAACAGTCTGGTCACGTTATCTTGATGGACTACAATACAACTGGTGATGGTCAATTATCAGCTGTCCAATTGACTAAAATCATGAAAGAAACAGGCAAAAGCTTGTCTCAACTAGCATCAGAAGTGACGATTTACCCACAAAAACTGGTCAATATCCGAGTGGAAAATGCCATGAAAGAAAATGCCATGGAAGTACCAGCCATCAAGACAATCATCGAAAAGATGGAAGAAGAGATGGCAGGGAACGGTCGTATCCTTGTCCGCCCAAGTGGAACAGAACCCCTCTTGCGTGTCATGGCAGAAGCTCCTACAACAGAAGAAGTTAACTACTACGTAGATACGATTGCTGCTGTGGTTAAAGATGAAATCGGAATTGACTAAAGCCTAGAAAACTAGATGAAATGATAAAAATGTGGTACAATTGCATAGTAAATTGTAGCAATGGGAGAGAAAAATGAATCTTAAACGAGAACAAGAATTTGTTAGCCAGTATCACTTTGATGCTCGTAACTTTGAATGGGAAAATGAAAATGGGGCTCCTGAAACCAAGGTAGACGTGAACTTTCAGTTACTCCAGCATGACCAAGAAAATCAAGTAACTTCTTTAGTCGTTATCTTGAGCTTCATGATTGTCTTTGACAAATTTGTCATCAGTGGAACGATTTCTCAAGTGAACCATGTGGAAGGTCGTATTGTTAACGAACCAAGCGAATTTAACCAAGAAGAAGTCGAAACCTTGGCACGTCCATGCTTGAACATGCTCAACCGTTTGACGTATGAAGTAACAGAAATCGCCTTGGATCTTCCAGGAATCAATTTGGAGTTTTAGCCATGAAATTAGCTGTCATTACAGATTCTTCAGCCTATTTAGAGGAGAAGACGCTGCAAAGAGAGAATCTTTTTATCTTGGATATTCCTGTCAATATCGATGGGGAGGAGTATGTGGAAGGTGTCAATCTGACTGCTGAGGAATTTTATCAAAAAATGGCTCAGTCTGCAGAATTGCCTAAAACTAGTCAACCAAGTATTGCCAAATTGGATGAGATTCTAAGTTCCTTGAAAGATGAAGGCTATACTCATGTCTTGGGCCTCTTTCTTTCGTCAGGAATTTCAGGCTTTTATCAGAATATCCAATATATGTTAGACGAGTATGAAGGTTTGACCATTGCCTTTCCAGATACCCATATCACAAGTTCCCCTCTAGGATTTATGGTAGAGAGTGCCTTTGAATGGGCCGAACAAGGCGATGATTTTGCTCAGATTCAGGAGAAATTAGCTCTTCAAATTGCTGATAATTCAGCCTTTATCATAGTAGATGACCTCGATCACTTGGTTAAAGGAGGACGTTTGTCAAATGGGGCGGCCATCCTAGGAAATCTTCTCAGTATCAAGCCTATCCTCTTCTTTAATGACCAAGGGGTGATTGAGGTTTATGAAAAAGTCCGTACGGAAAAGAAGGCAACCAAACGTTTGGTGGAAATCATCAAAGAGTTGACAAAAGATGGGGACTATCGTATAACAGTCATTCATGGGAACGCTCCTCAAAAGGCAGCGGATTTACGTCAGCTTTTGATGGAGAGTGGTGTGACTGCTGAAATTCCAATTGAAACCTTTGGTAGTGTCATTGGGACCCACCTTGGAGAAGGTAGTATCGCCTTGAGCTATACACCAATCGTCTAAATTGTTCTTACAGGCTTTGTATCTTAGCAATTGAACACGGCCTACCTGCCTCTTGAAAAAAGATGCCTGTCTTACCTTTCATGGAAAGTCAGTGCCATTCCCTATTTTTCATGGGCAGCTAACGTCCTTTGTATCTTGATAATTGAACACGCCTGGAACCCTGTGTGAAAAAGATAGTTCTTCCAAGGAGTAGACACTCCTTGATTAGAACTCCTATTTTCACTTTGTGTTCTTACAGGCTTTGTATCTTAGACAGGAGTAGAGATGAGTATTCGAGTAATTATTGCCGGTTTTAAGGGAAAGATGGGCCAGGCTGCTTGTCAGATGGTCTTGGCTGATCCAGACTTGGACTTGGTCGCAGTTTTGGATCCTTTTGAGTCTGAGTCAGAATGGCAGGGAATTCCTGTCTTCAATGATAAGGCTGACTTGGCTGGTGTTGAAGCGGATGTCTGGGTGGATTTTACTACACCAGCCGTTGCCTACGAAAATACACGCTTTGCTCTTGAAAATGGCCTTGCTCCTGTCGTAGGAACAACAGGATTCACTAGTGAAGAAATTGCAGAACTAAAAGCATTTTCCCGTGAACAAGATTTGGGTGGCTTGATTGCTCCAAACTTTGCCTTGGGTGCTGTCTTGCTTATGCAATTTGCAGCACAAGCAGCTAAATATTTCCCAAATGTGGAGATTATTGAACTCCACCATGACAAGAAAAAAGATGCTCCGAGCGGAACAGCCATTAAAACGGCTGAGTTGATGGCGGAAGTGCGAGAGTCTATCCAACAAGGTGCGCCTGATGAGGAAGAATTGATTGCTGGTGCCCGTGGTGCTGATTTTGATGGCATGCGGATCCACTCAGTTCGTTTGCCAGGCTTAGTAGCTCATCAAGAAGTTATCTTTGGCAATCAGGGAGAAGGATTGATCCTTCGTCATGACTCCTATGATCGCAGCTCCTTCATGACAGGAGTCAATTTGGGAATCAAAGAAGTTGTCAAGCGTCATGAGCTTGTCTATGGATTAGAACACTTATTATGAGATTAACGCAAATGCCTTCTGAATTTCAGAAGGCTTTACCAGTATTAGAAAAAATTAAAGAAGCAGGCTTTGAAGCCTATTTTGTTGGAGGCTCTGTTCGAGATGCCCTCCTCAATCGTCCCATCCACGATGTGGATATCGCGACATCATCCTATCCAGAGGAGACAAAGCAGATTTTTCCGCGAACAGCCGATATTGGAATCGAGCACGGAACCGTCTTGGTTTTAGATGGGGATGAAGAGTATGAGGTAACCACCTTTCGGACCGAGGATGTCTATGTGGACTATCGCAGGCCCAGCGCGGTTTCCTTTGTGCGTTCGCTAGAAGAAGACCTCAAGCGCCGTGATTTCACAGTCAATGCCTTCGCCTTGGATGAGACAGGCGAAATCATTGACTTGTTCCATGGTTTAGAAGATTTGGAAAACCAAGTCTTGCGAGCGGTTGGGGTGGCTAGTGAGCGTTTCAATGAAGATGCTCTGCGCATAATGCGTGGTTTTCGTTTTCAGGCCAGTCTTGGTTTTGAACTTGAGCCAGAAACTTTTGAGGCGATGAGGGCTTTGACGCCACTCTTGGAGAAAATTTCTGTAGAGCGCACCTTCGTTGAGTTTGATAAACTCTTGCTGGCACCTTTTTGGCGAGTGGGTCTGTCTTCCATGATTGAAAGTCAAGCTTATGACTATCTTCCAGATATGGCAGGAAGCCAGGACAAGCTCAACAGACTGTTTGATTTGGAGAATGATTTCACTTTTGAGTCTTCCGAACAAGCCTGGGCAGCTCTCTTGTGGGCTTTGGAGATTAAAGATGCACAGCCATTTTTGAAAGCTTGGAAAACCTCACGCCAGTTTGCTAAGCAGGTTCAGGATTTGCTGACTATTTTGGCTTTGCGAGAAGAAGGTGAGCTGAGCAAGCGCGATTGTTACCGATTTGACTTGCATTCCCTTCTACAAGCTGAAAGTCTTCGTCAGGCCCAAGGGAAAGAAGTCAACCCACAAACCATCAAAGAAACTTACCATAGTTTGACCATTCATGACAAGAAAGAAATTCAGATTAACGGTGGAATTTTGATTAAGGAATATGGTTACCAGCCAGGACCAGACTTGGGAGAGATTTTAACAGAGATTGAGTTTGCCATTGTCGATGGAGAGTTGGAAAATGATCGTCAAGCTATCCATGCTTACCTGAGGGAGAAAAAATGAGTGATTTTATCGTTGAAAAACTAAGCAAATCCGTTGGTGACAAGACCGTTTTTAAGGATATTTCCTTTATCATCCATGACTTGGATAGAATCGGTCTAATAGGTGTCAATGGGACGGGTAAGACCACCCTTTTAGACGTCCTTTCTGGCGTTTCTGGCTTTGATGGGGATGTCAGTCCTTTTTCTGCTAAGAATGACTATAAGATTGGCTACTTGACACAGGATCCTGATTTTGATGATAGCAAGACGGTCTTGGATACGGTTCTCTCTAGCGACCTCAAGGAAATCCAGTTGATTCGTGAGTATGAGTTAATCATGCTCAATTACAGTGAGGACAAGCAGGCTCGTTTGGAACGGGTCATGGCAGAGATGGATTCTCTCCAAGCCTGGGAAATTGAAAGCCAGGTCAAGACGGTCCTCAGTAAGCTAGGTATTCAGGACTTGTCGACTCCAGTTGGTGAATTGTCAGGCGGTCTCAGAAGACGGGTCCAGTTGGCGCAAGTTCTCCTAGGAAACCACGACCTCTTGCTTCTGGACGAGCCGACCAACCACCTGGACATTGCGACCATTGAGTGGCTGACTCTTTTTTTGAAAAATTCCAAGAAGACAGTTCTCTTTATCACCCACGATCGTTATTTCCTAGATGCGCTATCAACGCGGATTTTCGAGTTGGACCGAGCAGGCTTGACCGAGTATCAGGGAAATTATCAGGACTATGTTCGCCTCAAGGCTGAACAAGATGAGCGTGATGCAGCACTTCTCCACAAAAAGGAACAACTTTATAAGCAAGAATTAGCCTGGATGCGTAGACAACCACAGGCCCGTGCGACCAAGCAACAGGCCCGTATCAATCGTTTCTACGATTTGAAAAAAGAAGTTTCAGGTGGCGTTGCTGAAACAGACTTAACCATGAACTTTGAAACTAGCCGTATTGGTAAGAAGGTTATCGAGTTTAAAGATGTTTCCTTTGCTTATGAGAATAAGCCGATATTGCAACATTTTAACCTTTTGGTTCAAGCCAAAGACCGTATCGGAATCGTTGGGGATAATGGTGTTGGAAAATCAACTCTTCTTAACCTGATTGCAGAAAATCTTGAGCCGACAGCAGGTCAAGTTGTGATTGGGGAAACCGTTCGTATCGCTTATTTTTCTCAACAAATCGAAGGTTTAGATGAAAGCAAGCGCGTTATCAATTACCTGCAGGAAGTGGCAGAGGAGGTCAAGACCAGTGGTGGTTCTACGACTTCCATCGCTGAGTTGCTGGAGCAGTTCCTCTTCCCACGTTCAACCCATGGAACCTTGATTGAGAAATTGTCTGGTGGCGAGAAAAAACGCCTCTATCTCCTCAAATTGCTCTTGGAAAAACCAAATGTACTTCTCTTGGACGAGCCGACAAATGACCTAGACATTGCAACTTTGACAGTTTTGGAGAATTTCTTGCAGGGCTTTGCGGGTCCTGTCTTGACAGTTAGCCACGACCGTTATTTCCTAGATAAGGTAGCGACCAAGATTCTCGCTTTTGAGGATGGCAAGATTCGTCCTTTCTTTGGTCATTACACCGACTACCTTGATGAAAAAGCTTTTGAAACTGATATGGCCAATCAAGTGCAAAAGGTAGAAAAGGAGAAAGTGGTCAAGGTCCGTGAAGACAAGAAACGCATGACCTACCAAGAAAAGCAGGAGTGGGCAAGCATTGAAGGCGATATTGAAGCCTTGGAAAATCGTATCGCTGCTATTGAAGAAGAAATGCAGGCAAACGGCTCTGACTTTGGTAAACTAGCTACTCTTCAAAAAGAACTAGATGAGAAAAACGAAGCACTCCTTGAAAAATACGAACGTTATGAATACCTAAGTGAGTTGGCGTGATGGAAGAAAAAGTCATTAAACGTAGTCCCAAGAAAATCATTTGGAATGCCTTGTTTGGCTTGACTTCAGTGCTTTTTTTCTTGCTACCTCTCTCTTATCTCCATTTGTACTCGCAAAAGGGAACCAGACTTCATACGATAAGTCTGTTATTAATACTGCTTGTCCTCTTTTGTGCTGGAGTAGTCATTTATCAGACATACAGACTGTTAAGCTTGGATAAGGAGTATTTGAGATGTACTGTCGAGGGGTTTTACTACAAACAAAATCCAAAGAAACCTAGTCATTTCTACGCTTGGGCAGATGTAGAGGACTTTTCCTTCTCTCGGATTCGAGGGAAGTATAGGGATTCTTATCGGATTGAAGTCTATTTTAAAAACAAGGAAAATGTGAAATCCCAATCCTTTCTAGCTCTGTTGAAGAGAAGGATTCTCCCTTTTCATCCGTCAGCAGACTTAATTATCCCTATCTTTCTACTAGATGTAGGACTTCCTGAAAGGGTCTATGAGACCATGAAGTACTATGAAAGAGAATGGCGCATCGAGCAAAATCGCCAAGCTAGAAAACAGACAAAACAAGTTTCGAAAACCAAATCTTCCAAACCGTCATAGTCTGTCTTTGCTTAAAGTAGAATAATCAAAAAGGCCCTATCCACTGGATAGGGTCACTGTTTGTCTTCTTTTTTTGTTTCCTGATGGAAGATGTTTTGCCAAGTCTCATGGCGACGCCAGATACTGGTGTGGACGATGCCATCTAGCTCATAGCAAATGAGCTTGGTTTTCTGACTAATGGAGGTAATCTGAATGTTCTTAATCGTAGCACTAAGTTCTTTTTCAGCCTTATAAGTCTCTTTATCCATCTGCTCTCCATCTTGACGGATATAGAGAAAGTCCTCAGCAAGGAGTTCTTCTAGCTGATTTCCTTGGTCAATCAATTGCTCACGCATGAGCAGTTTTTTATAGACATTGTCTAAAATCTCGTCCTCAGGTATGGGAGCTGGCTCGATATGAACATCGGTATCAAAGACTCCAAAACGCTCTTCCAGCATGGATTCGACCTGGTCCGCAATCTCGTGACTTTCATAGACAGATAGGTCAGGATTCATCTCCAGGGTGATATCAAGGTAGATATTGCTACCGTAGGTCCGCCCTCTTTGGGACTTGACCTTACTAATCTTTGGGATCTCCATGATGGCCTTTTGGTAGTCCTCTAGCAGACGGTCGTCAAAACCATCTGAAAGACTGAAGGAAGACTCGATAAAGATATCATAGGCTGTCTTTAAGATAAAGAAAGTGATGATGATAGCAACCAATTTATCCACAATTGGATAATTGAAACTGCTGGCTAGGATGGCAATGGAAGTCCCAAGCGAGGTGACAGCATCGGAAAGATTGTCCTTAGCAGCTGCCTTGAGAGCCTTGGATTTGGATTTCTTACTGAGGCGTGTATTGTAGAGATAGACCACAAACATAATCGCTGCTGAAATGATTCCTAGAATCGCTCCCAGAGGATCAATGGGTGTTTGTTCTCGACTAAGGATTTTCTGAATGGTGTCCCGAAGCACATCAAAACCAACATAGAACATGATGATGGAAGTGATCAAGCTAGCCAAATCTTCAATCTTCCAGTGACCAAAGCGATGGTCACGGTCTGCAGGTTGACGGGCCATCCGAATCCCAATCAAGAGAGCAACATTTCCAATAATATCGGATACGTTGTTGAAACCATCTGCCACCAAACTGGAAGAATGCAGGAGGTGACCAGTTGCCAATTTTGCTGCAGACAAGAGGAGGTAGGTCGAAATGCTGATAATGGCACCACGTTCCGCCAACTTGAGATTTGACATGGATTGGTTCATCGGACTTCCTTTCTAGTGCTGAGATTCTGTTTTCATTATACTGGTTTTCATGGGAAAATTCAAATTTAGTCTTGTTTCATCAGATTTAAACCCTTGAAAATTATTCAAATTTTGATATAATAGTACTACTCAAGGGAGTAGCTGGCAGAAACCTGTGATAGTGTCGTCATTCCGAATTTTATACTGTAAAGTATTCTTTCCGGCGCTATCTTAAACAGCGAGACTTGTTATGATTAACATGTCTCTTTTTGTTTGTCATAAAACCAAAAGAGAGCTTGTTTTGCACACAAAGTCAAGGAGGAGACATATGTCAAAAGAACAAAAACGCCAAGCGTTTTATACTCAAAGTCCCGAAGAAGTCTTGAAGTCGGTTGAAGCAACTGAGCAAGGCCTTTCGTCAAGCGAAGCGCAGAAACGCCTAGCTGAATATGGGCGCAATGAACTCGAAGAGGGTGAGAAAAAATCTCTCTTGGTTAAATTCATCGAACAGTTTAAGGATTTGATGATTATTATTTTGGTGGCTGCAGCCATCTTGTCCGTCATAACTTCTGGTGGGGAAGATATTGCAGATGCCATCATTATTCTAGCCGTTGTTATCATTAACGCAGCTTTTGGTGTTTACCAAGAAGGAAAAGCAGAAGAAGCCATCGAAGCCCTCAAGTCTATGTCTAGTCCAGCTGCACGTGTTATCCGTGATGGGCATATGGCTGAGATTGACTCAAAAGAATTGGTACCAGGTGATATCGTTGCCCTTGAAGCAGGTGACGTCGTACCAGCAGACCTACGTTTGCTAGAAGCTAACTCTCTCAAAATCGAAGAAGCAGCCCTAACAGGTGAGTCTGTTCCAGTCGAAAAAGACTTGACTGTCGAGCTCTCTGCAGATGCTGGTATTGGTGACCGTGTCAATATGGCCTTCCAAAACTCAAACGTGACTTATGGTCGTGGTCTTGGTGTTGTTGTCAATACAGGTATGTACACGGAAGTTGGTCATATCGCTGGCATGCTCCAAGATGCGGATGAGACGGATACACCACTCAAACAAAACTTGAACAACCTTTCTAAGGTCTTGACCTATGCAATTTTGGTTATTGCCCTTGTTACTTTTGTAGTTGGAGTCTTCATTCAAGGTAAAAATCCACTTGGTGAGTTGATGACCTCTGTTGCGCTTGCTGTTGCAGCCATCCCAGAAGGACTTCCTGCTATCGTGACTATCGTTCTTGCCCTTGGTACCCAAGTTTTGGCAAAACGAAACTCTATCGTTCGTAAGTTGCCAGCAGTAGAAACACTTGGTTCAACTGAAATCATCGCTTCTGATAAGACTGGTACGCTTACCATGAACAAGATGACCGTCGAAAAAGTCTTCTATGATGCAGTACTACATGATTCAGCTGATGACATTGAACTAGGTCTTGAAATGCCTCTTCTTCGTTCAGTTGTCTTGGCTAACGATACTAAGATTGATGCAGAAGGAAACCTGATCGGGGATCCAACGGAAACAGCCTTCATCCAGTATGCCTTGGACAAGGGTTACGATGTTAAAGGGTTCTTAGAGAAATATCCTCGTGTAGCTGAATTGCCGTTTGACTCAGATCGTAAACTCATGTCAACGGTTCATCCATTACCAGATGGTAAATTCCTCGTAGCAGTCAAGGGAGCCCCTGACCAACTCTTGAAACGTTGTGTTGCTCGGGATAAAGCTGGAGATGTCGCTCCGATTGATAATCAAGTCAATGACATAATTCACACAAACAACTCTGAAATGGCTCACCAAGCCTTGCGTGTCCTTGCGGGTGCGTATAAGATTATCGATAGTATTCCAGAAAACTTGACTTCTGAAGAGCTTGAAAACAACTTGATCTTTACTGGATTGATTGGAATGATTGACCCTGAACGTGCCGAAGCTGCAGAAGCTGTTCGTGTGGCTAAGGAAGCTGGAATCCGTCCAATCATGATTACGGGTGACCATCAAGATACTGCAGAAGCTATTGCCAAACGTTTGGGAATTATTGATGCAAATGATACAGAAGGTCACGTTTTAACTGGTGCTGAGCTCAACGAACTGTCAGATGAAGACTTTGAAAAAGTAGTTGGTCAATACTCTGTTTATGCCCGTGTGTCTCCAGAACACAAGGTTCGTATCGTCAAGGCTTGGCAAAAACAAGGTAAGGTTGTTGCTATGACAGGTGACGGTGTTAATGATGCGCCAGCTCTGAAAACAGCCGATATCGGTATCGGTATGGGAATCACTGGTACAGAGGTTTCTAAGGGAGCTTCTGACATGATTCTTGCAGATGATAACTTTGCGACCATTATCGTCGCAGTTGAAGAAGGACGCAAGGTCTTCTCAAACATTCAAAAGACTATTCAGTACTTACTTTCTGCCAATACTGCTGAAGTATTAACTATCTTCTTATCAACCTTGTTTGGTTGGGACGTCTTGCAGCCAGTTCATCTTTTGTGGATCAACTTGGTAACAGATACCTTCCCAGCTATCGCTCTTGGTGTTGAACCTGCTGAGCCTGGTGTCATGAATCATAAACCACGTGGACGAAAGGCAAGCTTCTTCTCAGGTGGTGTTTTGAGTTCTATCATCTATCAAGGTGTACTCCAAGCAGCTATTGTTATGAGTGTTTATGGACTTGCAATTGCTTACCCAGTTCATGTGGGTGACAATCATGCCATTCATGCGGATGCCCTTACTATGGCCTTTGCAACACTCGGTTTGATCCAGCTCTTCCATGCCTACAATGTCAAGTCTGTTTACCAATCCATCTTGACAGTTGGCCCATTCAAGTCTAAGACCTTTAACTGGTCTATCTTGGTATCCTTCATTCTTCTGATGGCAACAATTGTCGTAGAACCGCTTGAAGGAATCTTCCACGTAACCAAACTAGACTTGTCACAATGGGCCATTGTTCTTGCTGGAAGCTTCTCAATGATACTTATCGTCGAAATCGTTAAGTTTGTTCAACGTAAACTTGGTCTTGATAAGAACGCGATTTAATAAGAAAGTCATCTTCGGATGGCTTTTTTTGCATTTGAGGGAAAGGACTAGAAGTTGCCCCCTTTTGTGCTATAATAAAGTAAAGATGTAAGGAGCGTAAGAGAATGGAAAAGAAAATTGTCCGAGATGTCTTATTCTTGTCGCAGGTCTCGAAACCTGCAAGTCAGGAAGACCTTTATCTGGCTAAGGATTTGCAGGATACCCTGCTGGCTAATCGCGAGACCTGTGTCGGTCTAGCGGCCAATATGATTGGTGTGCAGAAGCGTGTCATTATCTTTAATCTTGGCTTGGTTCCCATGGTTATGTTTAACCCCATTCTCCTTTCCTACAAAGGACCTTACGAGACAGAGGAAGGGTGTTTGTCCTTGACTGGGGTGCGATCAACAACTCGTTATGAAACGATTACGGTTTCCTATCGAGATAGTAAGTGGCAGGAACAGACCATTACGTTAACAGGTTTTCCAGCTCAGATCTGCCAACATGAACTGGATCATTTGGAAGGACGGATTATTTAGGAGGAATTCAGATGAAACGCATACTATTTGAACTTGTTTTTATCGCAACGACCTGGTATATATTTTTACCACCCTTCAATCTGACTAGTTGGGAATTCATCTTCTTTCTCTGTGGGCATTTGGTGGTGATGGGGATTTTGTTTAGTTTCCGCAAGGATACCAATCTCCTCAAAACTGTTCACCTACGCCATGGCAAGGCTACCAAAGATCTCAATCTAGAAGGATTCCTTTTTACCAAACTTAGTAGAGGATTGTTTCTGACTGCAGCTATCATTTTTGCCCTTGCTGGTCTGGTAAGCCTAGTAACCTCTAGCTTTTTCCAAGCAAAAAGTTATGCTAATGTAGTGTCTATCACAGAAAAAGATTTTAAAGATTTTCCTAAGAGTGATACCAGTAAGGTTCCAATCCTAGATCGGAGCACTGCAGAGAAGATTGGAGATCGTTATCTAGGCTCTCTGACGGATAAGGTCTCCCAGTACGTAGCAGCAGATACTTATACCCAGCTGACGGTTGATGGCAAACCTTATCGAGTAACTCCTTTGGAGTATGCCGACCCGATCAAATGGTTTAATAATCAGTCCAAGGGAATTGGCGAGTATATCAAGGTTGATATGGTGACAGGAAATGCGGAATTGGTGGATTTAAAAACGCCAATGAAGTATTCAGACTCCGAGTATTTTAACCGAGACGTCAAACGTCATCTTCGGATCAAGTACCCAACCAAGATTTTTAAAACGCCCTCCTTTGAGGTGGATGATGAAGGCAATCCTTTCTATGTAGCAACCGTTTATCAAAAGCAGTTTGGTCTAGGAGTTCCTCGCCCTTCGTCTGTTATTATCTTAGACGCCACCAATGGAGAAACCAAGGAATACAGCTTGGATGAAGTACCAGAATGGGTGGATCGTGTCTATCCAGCAGAAGAAACCATCCAGCAAATCAACTATAACGGCAAGTATAAAGACGGCTTCTGGAATGCCTTGATTTCTAAGAAAAACGTTACCCAAACGACCGAGGGCTATAACTATCTTTCTATCGGAAATGACATTTATCTCTACACTGGGGTGACTTCAGCCAACGCTGACGAAAGTAATCTAGGATTTATCCTTGAAAATATGCGCACTGGTGAAATCACCAAGTACAATCTAGCTTCAGCAACCGAAGAATCAGCCCGTGCTTCCGCAGAAGGAGCAGTGCAGGAAAAAGCCTATAAGGCGACCTTCCCTATCCTTGTCAATCTCAATGACAAACCGCTCTACATCATGGGATTGAAGGACAATGCAGGTTTGGTCAAGGAGTATGCTTTGGTTGATGCAGTAGAGTACCAAAACGTCATCGTAGCAGCTACAGTAGATGAACTCCTCAGCAAATATGCCAATAAAAACGACCTCGAGCTGGATAATGAAACGGTAGAAAACATCAAGGGAGTGGTTTCAGACCTTAAATCAGCTGTTATCAAGGGTGACACCGTCTACTTCTTCAAAGTTGATGGCAAGATTTATAAAGTCAAGGCTTCCGTGTCAGACGACCTTCCTTACCTTGAAAATGGGCAATCCTTTGAAGGTCAAGTTGGAAAAGATAACTATCTCAAAACCTTTAAAGTACAATAATACTCTTCGAAAATCAAATTCAAACTACGTCAGCGTCGCCTTGCCGTACTCAAGTACAGCCTGCGGCTAGCTTCCAAGTTTGCTCTTTGATTTTCATTGAGTATAAAAATAGGTTTTTTCAGTTCAAGGAGAAAAAAGATAAATTCTTATCTATCTTAACAAGCTTAGCTGGCACAGCCCTTGTTCTCGTGGCTATCTGGTTAGGATGGCCAAAATAAACAAAGAAACCTCGGTATAAACCGAGGTTTTTCAGATGAAATTCTTGGTCGTGATTGAAAAATATGCTACACTAACAATATGAAAATTTTAATCCCAACAGCAAAAGAAATGAACACCGAAATCCCTAGTTTAGATGCGTATCCATTGCGTCCTGAAAGTCAGGCAGTCCTTGATGAACTAGCGACATACTCTACTCAAGAACTAGAGAAGTTTTACAAAATCTCTGCCGAAAAAGCGCAAGAGGAATATGAACGCATCCAATCCTTAAAAGAACAAAGAGCCAAAAACTATCCAGCTTTGAAACTCTTTGATGGTCTCATGTATCGCTACATCAAACGAGATGGGTTAACCGAGGCTGAACAAACCTATCTTGAAGATCATGTTTTAATTACATCAGCTTTGTATGGCGTAGTTCCAGCCCTATCTCCCATGGCTCCTCACCGTTTGGACTTTTTGATGAAATTAAAAGTAGCTGGTAAAACCCTAAAGACTCATTGGAAGTCAGCCTACGATGAGGCGCTACAGGATGAGGACTTGATATTTTCTCTTTTGTCATCAGAGTTTGAAACAGTATTTTCGAAGGAAATCAGAGAAAAGATGGTGACCTTCAAATTTATGGAGAACAAGGCTGGGCAGCTGAAAATCCATTCAACTATTTCAAAGAAAGCGCGTGGGGCCTTTTTGACAGCCTTGATAGAAGGGCAAGTTCAAACAATTGAGCAAGCTCGTAAGCTCAGCTTTGCCGGTTTTGACTACCAACCTGATTTATCCAGTGACTTAGAACTCGTCTTTGTGAAACAAGCATAAAACCAGCTCGAATGAGCTGGTTTTTGCTTGATTAGTTGATGGCTGCAAGAAGGTTGACCGCTTGTTTGGAAAGGGATGAAGCAGTTGATTCTTCTAAGACCAATTTTCCATCTGCCCAAGCAGAGTCATTGACACGCGCGGCAGTAAAGTCACCAACGACTTGTGTACGGATGAATGGCAAGAGGTCTTTGTAAATAGCAAAGAGTTGTTCGTGACCGGCATTGGCTACAGATGAGACAGTAACAAACTTGTCTTGGAGGGCAGAAGCACCACGTGTATCAGACAAGTCAATGGCACGAGAGAGCCAGTCAAGCAAGTTCTTCACTGTTCCAGGGATAGAGAAGTTGTAGACTGGGGAGAAGATCCAGATGGCATCGGCAGCAAGAACAGCTTCGCGAGCGGCAGCTACAGCTGGATGAGTTGGAACTTCAAGATCTTGGCTGAAGAGGGGAACAGCTGAGTAATCAAGATAGCTAACTTCCACTTTGCCAGCAAGTGCTTTTTCAGCTTCGAGGGCCATTTGGTGGTTGAAAGAACCTTGGCGTAGTGATCCGACGATAAATAGTACTTTTTTAGACATGGTGTGTCTCCTTTAGTTTATAATTCAAAGAGCGAACCCTTTTGTTACCATCTATGTTACAACAAATAATACTAATTAGCAATAATTTTGCTCACAAATTTTTAAATTTTTTTAAAATCTGGATTAAGTCTTCCTTTTCGCCATCTTCCAAGATGCTGAGTACTTCTACGATAGAATCGATATGGTCAGGAAGAACCTCTTCGATTTTTCTACGTCCTGCAGGTGTTAATTTCAGGAAAAAGGAGCGACGATCTTTTGGGTCACAAGTTCTAGAAATCCAACCATCTCGAACCATGTTTCGAATAACAACAGTCATATTTCCAGAAGTGGCCAACATTTTTTCAATCAAATCCTGAATACGCAGTTCTCCCTTGCTATAGAGAGTTTCCAGAACGGAAAATTGAGTAGGGGTTAGTCCGTGTTCTTTGGCAGCCTTGGCTTCATAAGGTTTGAAACTTCGCATCGCTTTATTGAGAACAATAGCTGTCTTCAAGTCTAATTGATTTTGGGAAATTTTCTTTTTCAAATATTGTTTCATAAGGGTATTTTATCAATAATTAGACAGAAAAACAAGAACTTATATTTTATAGGAAAAGAATCTCAGAATGTTCCTGTCTTCACTTGTAATAAAGAAGGAGAGATGGTAAAATAGACGAGTGAAACTAAGACAGAAAAAAGCAAAAAACAAGCTACTTTTACAGTATGGAATCGGCATTGCTCTGGTAGTACTAGTCATGACCACTTCCTTCCTTTATCTGATATCACTCAGCATGAAACCCTATCAAGATGCTAGGGTTGAGGGAGAAAAACTGGCCAAGCAGTATGCAGAATTGGAACAGGCAGATCAGGTTGATTTTTATAATGGACTAGAAGGTTATTACAGCGTTTTGGGGCATAATAAAAAGCAAGAGGCCATTGCCGTACTGATTGAAAAGAATGACCACAAGATTTATGTTTATCAGCTAGATAAGGGGATTTCTCAAGACAAGGCAGCGACGATTTCGAAGGAAAAAGGAGCTAGCGACATTGACAAAGTCACTTTTGGTCGCTATCAGGACAAGCCGATTTGGGAAGTCAAGTCAGGAAACCAGTACTATCTGGTTGACTTTGAAACAGGAGCAGTGATCCAATAAGGAGGGCATATGAAACTATCCAAACGTGTACTAGAAATGGAAGAAAGCGTCACTCTAGCTAGTGATGCAAGAGCCAAAGCATTAAAAGCTCAGGGAAAGGATGTTCTTTTCTTAACCTTGGGACAGCCTGATTTTCATACTCCTGAAAACATTCAGGAGGCAGCGGTAGAAGCGATTCGAGATGGACGAGCTTCCTTTTATACAGTTGCTTCAGGCCTGCCAGACTTAAAGGCTGCGGTTAATACCTATTTTGAACGCTACTATGGCTATTCCGTAGCAGCCAACGAGGTGACTTTTGCGACTGGTGCCAAGTTCTCTCTCTATACCTTTTTTATGGCCGTGGTCAATCCAGGTGATGAGGTCATCATCCCTACACCATACTGGGTCAGTTATGGAGACCAAGTCAAGATGGCAGAAGGGGTGCCGGTCTTTGTCCAAGCTAAGGAAGACAATCACTTTAAGGTGACAGTCGAGCAGCTAGAAGCGGCCCGAACAGATAAGACCAAGGTCTTGGTTCTCAATTCGCCATCGAATCCGACTGGTATGATTTACTCTCGTGAGGAACTCATGGCTATCGGAAATTGGGCTGTTGAACATGATGTCCTTATCCTAGCAGATGATATTTATGGTCGTTTGGTTTATAACGGGAACGAATTTGTTCCAATTTCTAGTTTGTCAGAAGCCATTCGCAAGCAAACCATTGTGATTAACGGTGTATCTAAGGCCTATGCCATGACTGGTTGGCGGGTAGGTTATGCTGTGGGAAATCCTGAAATTATCGCTGCTATGAGCAAATTAACAGGACAAACGACTTCAAATCTGACAGCAGTATCTCAATATGCAACGATTGAGGCGCTGACTGGACCGCAAGACTCTGTTGAAACCATGCGCCAAGCCTTTGAAGAGCGCTTGAATACCATTTATCCTCTCTTGTGCCAAGTACCAGGATTTGAAGTTGTCAAGCCCCAAGGAGCCTTCTATCTTTTCCCAAATGTCAAAAAAGCGATGGAGATGAAGGGTTATACCGATGTGACAGAGTTTACAACGGCTATTCTCGAAGAAGTCGGCCTTGCCTTGATTACAGGAGCTGGATTTGGAGCACCAGAAAATGTTCGTCTCAGCTATGCCACAGACTTGGACACATTAAAAGAAGCTATTCGTCGTTTGCACCAGTTTATGGAAAAATAAAACTTAGAATCTTCGCCTTTTTAGCGAAGATTTTTTGTAACGAAAATCTCGCGATTTTTATCTAGTAGAACCTAGCTATCACAGTCTATTTATGGTAAAATAGTGGGTAATGATGTCTTCGGACAAGTTAAACGAAAAAAGGAAGATAGATTATGACAAAACGTGTAACAATTATTGATGTAAAAGACTACGTTGGTCAAGAAGTGACCATCGGAGCCTGGGTTGCCAACAAATCAGGAAAAGGGAAAATTGCCTTCTTGCAATTGCGTGATGGAACAGCCTTCTTCCAAGGTGTAGCCTTTAAACCAAACTTTATTGAAAAGTTCGGTGAGGAAGTGGGGCTAGAGAAGTTTGATACGATTAAACGCCTAAGCCAAGAAACTTCTGTTTATGTGACAGGAATTGTCAAAGAAGACGAACGTTCTAAGTTTGGCTATGAGTTGGATATTACAGACATCGAAGTGATCGGTGAATCTCAAGACTACCCAATCACACCAAAAGAACACGGAACAGACTTCTTGATGGACAACCGTCACTTGTGGCTCCGCTCTCGTAAGCAAGTAGCAGTGATGCAAATCCGTAACGCTATCATCTATGCAACTTATGAGTTTTTCGACAAGAACGGCTTCATGAAATTTGATAGCCCAATTCTTTCAGGAAACGCGGCTGAAGATTCAACAGAACTCTTTGAAACAGACTACTTCGGAACGCCAGCCTACTTGAGTCAATCTGGTCAGCTTTACCTAGAAGCAGGGGCTATGGCTCTTGGTCGTGTATTTGACTTTGGTCCAGTATTCCGTGCTGAAAAATCAAAAACGCGTCGTCACTTGACTGAGTTCTGGATGATGGATGCGGAGTACTCCTACTTGACACACGATGAGTCACTTGACTTGCAAGAAGCTTATGTTAAAGCCCTTCTTCAAGGTGTTCTTGATCGTGCGCCTCAAGCCTTGGAAACCTTGGAACGTGATACAGATCTCTTGAAACGCTACATTGCAGAGCCGTTCAAACGCATCACTTACGATCAAGCCATTGACCTTTTGCAAGAGCATGAAAATGATGAAGATGCTGACTACGAGCATCTTGAGCATGGCGATGACTTTGGTTCACCACACGAAACATGGATTTCAAACCACTTTGGTGTGCCAACATTTGTCATGAACTACCCAGCAGCTATCAAGGCCTTCTACATGAAACCAGTTCCTGGAAATCCAGAGCGCGTGCTTTGTGCAGACTTGCTGGCACCAGAAGGTTACGGAGAAATCATCGGTGGATCTATGCGTGAGGAAGACTACGATGCTCTTGTAGCTAAAATGGAAGAACTGGGCATGGATCGTACAGAATATGAATTTTACCTTGACCTTCGTAAATACGGCACAGTTCCACACGGAGGATTTGGTATCGGTATCGAACGTATGGTAACCTTCGCAGCTGGAACCAAACATATCCGTGAAGCCATTCCATTCCCACGTATGTTGCACCGTATCAAACCATAAACTAGTAAAAAGAAGATATTTTCATCTTCTTTTTTCACTTTTATCTTGCTATCTATCAGTTTTTCTAGTATAATAGTTTATTGTGAGCAAACCTCACTTACCCCTTGCAAAGACTAGGGGTCATTAGACCAAAAGGAGGAACATATCAATGGCTAAATACGAAATTCTTTATATCATTCGTCCAAACATTGAAGAAGAAGCTAAAAACGCTTTGGTAGCACGTTTCGATTCTATCTTGACTGACAACGGTGCAACTGTTGTTGAATCAAAAGATTGGGAAAAACGTCGTCTTGCATACGAAATCCAAGATTTCCGTGAAGGACTTTACCACATCGTTAACGTTGAAGCAAACGACGACGCAGCTCTTAAAGAGTTTGACCGTCTTTCAAAAATCAACACTGACATTCTTCGTCACATGATCGTCAAACTTGACGCGTAAGAAGGTAAATTATGATTAACAATGTTGTACTTGTAGGGCGTATGACACGTGACGCTGAGTTACGTTATACCCCATCAAATGTAGCAGTTGCGACTTTTACTCTTGCAGTAAACCGTACATTTAAGAGTCAAAATGGCGAACGTGAGGCTGATTTCATCAATGTCGTTATGTGGCGCCAACAGGCTGAAAATCTTGCTAACTGGGCTAAGAAAGGCTCTCTTATCGGGATTACAGGCCGTATCCAGACTCGTAGTTACGATAACCAGCAAGGACAACGTGTCTACGTAACAGAAGTCGTGGCTGAGAATTTCCAAATGTTGGAAAGCCGCGGAGTGCGCGAAGGACATTCAGGTGGAGCTTATTCTGCACCAACTGCTGGTCAATCAGCACCTGCAAACCCAGTACCAGACTTTTCACGTTCTGAAAATCCATTCGGAGCAACCAATCCATTGGACATTTCAGATGATGATTTACCATTCTAATGGACAATTAATACTATAAAGGAGAAAAAACATGGCTCAACAACGTCGTGGCGGATTCAAACGCCGTAAAAAAGTTGATTACATCGCAGCTAACAAAATCGAATATGTTGATTACAAAGATACTGAGCTTCTTAGCCGTTTCGTTTCAGAACGTGGGAAAATCCTTCCTCGTCGTGTAACAGGAACTTCAGCTAAAAACCAACGTAAAGTAACAACAGCTATCAAACGCGCTCGCGTAATGGCTTTGATGCCTTTCGTAAACGAAGATTAAAGAAAAGACCCTTACGGGTCTTTTTTTCACGAGCATGGAAATGAGAGAGCGAGTTGAGGTCCAGTGGACATCTTTTTCATGAGCTCGGAAATAAGAAAGCGAATAAGACCCCGACGGGTCTTTTTTTCACGAGCATGGAAATGAGAAGGCGAGTTCAGTCTGGGTGGACCTCTTTTTCAGATTTTTATAGGATTTTGTTAGAAAGGATTCCATGTTGACCTAGTAAGATTCTTTTATCTTACTAGGTTTTTCTTTTAATCTTTATTATCGTGCTATAATGGTAGGAGAAAGCTATAAAGGAGCAGCTTATGAAGACGACATGTTCAATTAGAAAAATGCAAGAATCTGACATAAAAGAACTATCTCGAGGATTTATCAGCCAAGGTTGGCCAAGTAGAGAGGAGATTTTAACTCGATACTTTAAGGAACAAGAAAGTGGGGAGAGAGAAGTCTTAGTTGCAAAGGTTGAGGGTGCTGTAGCGGGTTACATTACGATTTTACCCTGCGCTAAGCAGGGTCCCTTTGCTGGAATGGCTCCAGAACTTTCAGATTTCAATGTCTTTGAACCTTTTCAAAATCAAGGTATTGGAAATCTCTTGCTGGAAGAAGCAGAAAAACGAGTTAGGCTCATATCGGATAAGGTGACCCTTGGTGTTGGGCTCCATTCAGGGTATGGACCTGCCCAGAGATTGTACATCAAACGAGGCTATATTCCAGATGGGACGGGTGTTTGGTATCAGAACCATCAACCGGCCATGAATGTGGTGTGTGAAGATATCGGTGACCTTGTTTTATATCTGTCAAAAAATTTGTTTTAAGGCAAATTTTATAAGGTTTAAATTTTAGATATAGTAAACAATCACAGTCCCTTTTTCATTCGAAAAAGGTTTTTTTTGTTTTAAATTGTTTGATTTATTCTTCAAAGTGATAAAATATAATTGTTTGAAATATCAAGATAAAAATAAATATCGAAAAAAACATATAAGGTTTAGTTTTTTAAAATACGGATCCTTTTGAAAAGTCTTAAAATTTCCTAAAATAAGGCTTTATAAAGGTTGTAAATAATATTGTTACAAAAAGGTTACAAATTGTTAAAATTAAATTAAATGCAATAATATAATTTGGAAAAAATTTGACATATAAATTAATTGACGGTAAAATAATTAAGATAATCAAATTAATTGATTTGCGCAATAATTCGATATAAAGATTAATCTGATGTGTCAAATTTTATTATAGTAGAAGGATAGCATAATGAAGAAACTGAAAGTGATGGTTGTTTTTGGAACACGACCAGAAGCTATTAAAATGGCCCCTTTAGTGTTGGAATTGCAAAAACATAGTGACAGCATTGAGACAATCACAGTTGTGACAGCTCAGCATCGTCAAATGCTGGACCAAGTTCTTGAAACGTTTCGCATCGAGCCACATTATGACTTGGATATTATGGGGAAAAATCAATCCCTTTTAGATATTACTGGAAAAATTTTAGAAAAGTTTGATCCAGTTGTTAAGCAAGAACTTCCAGATATGATTCTTGTTCATGGAGATACAACAACAACTTTTGCAGCCAGTTTAGTTGCTTTCTATAATCAGGTACGTATCGGCCACGTTGAAGCTGGTCTAAGGACCTTTGATAAGTATTCTCCTTTCCCAGAAGAGATGAATCGTCAGATGACTGACTGCCTTGCGGATCTTTATTTTGCTCCAACTAGTGAGAGTAAAGAAAATCTCCTCAAGGAAAATCACCCTGAGTCTGCTATTGTCATTACGGGAAATACAGCCATTGATGCCTTGAAACTAACCGTTCAATCGGATTACTATCATGAAGTTCTAGATCAATTGGATCCAGATAAGAAACTTGTATTGGTGACCATGCACCGTCGTGAGAATCAAGGTCAACCAATGAGAAATGTCTTTGCAGCTTTACGTGAGATGGTCGATCTTCATCAGGAAATTGAAGTTGTTTATCCTGTTCACCTTAGCCCCGCCGTGCAAGAAGCAGCAAAAGATATCTTAGCCGGTCACGATCGTATTCACTTGATTGAGCCTTTAGATGTACTTGATTTTCATAATTTGGCTTCAAGAAGCTATTTTATCATGACTGACTCTGGCGGAGTTCAGGAAGAGGCGCCTTCTCTCGGCAAACCTGTCCTTGTCCTTCGTGACACGACGGAACGTCCAGAAGGAGTAAGAGCAGGTACGTTGAAGCTAGTGGGTACGGATCCAGTATGTGTGAAACAAGCGATGGCAGCACTCTTAACAGATGAAACTCTTTATAGACAAATGTCTCATGCACCAAATCCTTATGGAGATGGCAGAGCTTCTGAACGAATTGTACAATCCATTCAACAGTACTTTGGGGCAGCGACTTCTGTATCGGAATTCAAAGGGGGGGAATAAGATAAAATGAAAAATTGGAGTCAATTTAAAAACTGGCTTATGGCTTTGCTTGCTTGTGAGGTCATTCTTTTGGTGCTTTGTTTTTTGTATGCTCGAGCAATCATTTTAGAACAAATCTTGTTTTTAGCTTTAGCCTTGTTTGCAGTGTTGGTATTATCTGACCTTTTGCTTACTTGGACCCTTATCTTAGCATTTGGTTTTGGACTTATCGTTTTGGTTGCGGGTGTGGTTTATATTCCAATTATTCAACTGGTCTTCTTATTAATCAGTTTTCCTCTTTTGATTGGGATTCTACTTAAGGTTCGTTATTATTTCTTCAAGGCGACCTCAAAGGTCCAAGAACAGGAAGAGGAAGCTCAAGCAGATTACCAAGCTATGGTAACTGAACAAAGTGATGTGACGGTACAATCCCTATTGATTCATTGGGCACATGAAGATTTGTTCTTCCAGATTAAACCGAAAGAACATAACCAGATGCTCAGTCGTATTCAAGAGGTAATTGCTCAGGAATTGAGTTACAATGATAAGCTTTATTACGTTTCAGATGGTAATTTTCTTGTTCTGTCGAGTAGTAATCAACATTCTTTGAAGAAACTTTATTTGAATGGTTTGCAGGAGAAACTAAGCAGTTTAGTTTTTCATGGAGAAGAAGGTAATCAAGGAATTCAGTTCCAAACAGGCTATTTGGTGATTAACTCTGATAATAGAGATAAATACCAAGACTACGCGGATGTTGCCAGTCATCTCAAACGTCAACTAGAGACAGATGTAATTGTAGAATATTAGGAGGGAAACATGACTTTAACCGAACTATTTTTTGGTATTGCTTTGGGACTCAGTCTCGCCTTTGGCATTTGTTTTATCATACTATTTATTGCATACAATATTCTTTACCATCGAGTGAACAAAAATTTTAAGGCGGTGAATCATGATTAGTCAAATGTTAATGATTTTTACCTTGCTTACAATTTGGATTTCTCTGGCATGGGGCTTGGTAATTCTCTTTTCGGCAGTACACTTTTGGTTTAAACACAGTGATTTTCGTGTAGACACTTCGCCGCTACCTTATTATCCGAAGGTCACCATTGTTGTTCCTGCTCATAATGAGGATGTGGTTATTGCCCAAACGGCAAAAGCTATCTTGGATATGAACTATCCTCACGACCGTGTGGAGTTGCTCTTGTTTGCGGATAACTGTTCAGATAATACCTATGCAGAGTGTTTGTCTGTACAAGCCATGCCTGAATATGCAGAAAGAAATCTGACTATTATCGACCGTACTGGTACGGGAGGAAAAGCGGGCGTTCTAAACGATGCTTTGGAGATGGCAACAGGCGAATACATCTGTGTCTATGATGCAGATGCCATGCCTGAAAAGAACGCCCTTTATTTCCTTGTAAAAGAAGTGATGAAGGATCCAGAACGTCATGTGGCATCTTTTGGTCGCAATAAGACTCGAAATGCCAATCAAAATTTCTTGACTCGTTGTATCAACCAGGAAATTGTTGTTACTCAGCGCGTGCACCACGTTGGAATGTGGCATCTCTTTAAAATTGGGCGTATCCCAGGAACAAACTTTATCATTCAAACCGACTTTGTAAAGAGTATCGGTGGTTGGAAAAATGGTGCCTTAACCGAGGATACCGATATTTCCTTCAAAATCATGCAGAGTGGTAAATTGATTGCCCTTGCCTATAATTCAGAGGCTTTCCAACAAGAACCTGAGACCTTAAAGAGTTACTATATGCAGCGTAAACGTTGGGCGAAAGGAAATTATGAAGTTGTTCTCTCGAACTTTAAGCATTTATTTGGCAGAGCAAACTGGCGCGTTAAACTAGAAGTCTTTAACTATTCTTGTGTTTTCTTTTGGTTTAACTTTGCCATTGTCCTATCGGATTTGATTTTCCTAGCGAATGTGCTAGCAATCTGCCTTAATCTTTTCTTCCCAGATGTCAGAGTTCCATTTGCTTTTGATGCGGATAATATCTACATCGCCCAGCTCATGCTCTTCAACTGGATTCTCATGATTGGTCTTTATCTGATGCAAATTATGACAGCATTAGCAAGTCAGTTTGGACAAGCGACGACTAAACAAATCTGGTTGGCCTTGGCAGCCTATTTCTCTTATGCACAGATGTTTATCGTTGTATCCGTTGATTCCATTTCTTCAATCGTGCTGGATAAAGTACTCCGACGAAAAGAAACCAAGTGGGTTAAAACTAAACGATTTGCAGGATAGGAGGTTCTATGAAAACGAATAAATTAAAATATGTCTGGTTTGTGCTCGTCCTTTCTATCTTTTGTTTAGCCTTGTTTTTAGTGAGAGGAAGGACTAAAATCGAGATGCGTAATCGAATTTACAGCCAATGGAGCCAACAGTTCCTTGTTACAAAAGGCGATCAGTCTTATGTTCGTACGACGAATGATTCTGAGGAAACAACAGTTTTATCAGAAGCCCAGAGTTACGGCATGCTCATAACGGTTTTAGCAGCCCAAAAAGGGCAAGCAACACAAGCAGATTATGAAAGCCTTTATCGCTATTACCAAAATCATCGTATCGAGGGAACGCAGTTGATGTCTTGGAAGCAAGTGATCACAAATGGTAGTGAAACGGTTGAGAAGCAGAACGCAACTGATGGGGATCTCTACATCGCTTATTCTTTGATTGAAGCTGCCAAGCAGTGGCCAGATAAAGCACAGGAATACCAAGAACAAGCTAAAAAGATCTTGGCTGATATCCTTCAATACAATTTCAACGAAGAGACAGGTGTCCTAACAGTAGGGAACTGGGCAAACAAGGATTCCGATTATTATTACTTGATGCGGACGTCTGATACTCTTCCTCACTATTTCCAATCTTTCTATGACCTGACTGGAAATAAACAGTGGTTAGATGTTAAGGATAAGATGCTTGGCCAACTAGAGCAAATCAGTTCTCATTCTGATACGGGTCTCTTGCCAGACTTTATCTGGGCTGAGAAGTCTGGGGCACGTCTTGTTGATGCCAATACTATCGAATCTCAATACGATGGGGCGTACTCTTATAACGCTTGTCGTTTGCCTTATCACCTGTCACAGAGCCAGGATGAAAGAAGCCAAAAACTCGTTCAAAAGATGATGGATTTCTTTATGAAAGAGCAACGCATTTATGCTGGATATGACTTGAATGGATCTGCCCTCAATCAATACCAGGCAGGTAGTTTCTTGGCACCGATTACCTATGCTTCTGATAAGGGAGACGGTTATCTGAAACTTCTTCAACAAAATAAATACATTTTCACACAAGATTTACCTTTGGACAACTACTATGATGCAACGATGATTACCATGATTGCTCTAGAGATGTTCTAGGATGAAAAGGGAGGGCTAGTTTTTCTGGCTCTCTTTTTGATAGGATTTTCATCTTTTTTCAAAAAAGGAATTTCATCAGCTTTATGGTATAATGGAAGGAGTGATGGAAAAGAGGTAGAGAGATGGATGCGAAATTAAAATACAAGGCAAAGAAGATTAAAATCATCTTTTTTGATATTGATGATACCTTGCGTACGTCAAAGACAGGTTTTATTCCAGCTACAATTCCCACTGTCTTTAAACAGTTGCGTGAAAAAAGAATTTTAACAGGAATTGCCTCTGGGCGTGGTATTTTCGGTGTTGTTCCAGAGATTCGTGATCTCAAACCTGACTTTTTTGTAACCCTAAATGGGGCCTATATAGAAGATAAAAAAGGGAAGGTGATTTATCAACATCAGATTGACAAGTCAGATGTTGAGGAGTATGTCTCTTGGACGAAGGAAGAGGGAATTGAGTACGGCTTGGTTGGTAGTCATGACGCCAAACTCTCCAGGCGAACAGAACTGATCAGTGAGGCTATTGATCCGATTTATCCAAACTTGGATGTGGATCCTAACTTCCATGAAAAAGCAGATATTTACCAGATGTGGACCTTTGAGGATAAAGGGGATGACTTGCACCTACCAGATAGTCTCTCAGGTAAACTTCGAATGGTGCGTTGGCATGAACATTCATCAGATATCGTGCCGATTTCAGGTTCAAAAGCCACAGGCGTAGCCAAGGTAGTAGAACATCTAGGCTTGAAACCAGAGAATGTCATGGTCTTTGGAGATGGGCTCAATGACTTGGAACTCTTTGATTATGCTGGAATCAGTATTGCTATGGGAATTTCTCATGATAAAATCAAAGAAAAAGCAGATTATATTACAAAAACAGTAGAAGAAGATGGCATTTTTGATGCCTTAGAAGGATTTGGTATGGTAGAAAAAGAATTGCATTTCCCACAAGTAGAAATTGAAACAGTAGAAGGTCCTCTTGCGACCATTAAGACAAATCACGGAGACTTGCGTATCAAGCTTTTCCCTGAACATGCTCCTAAAACAGTGGCTAACTTTGTTGCTCTGTCAAAAGATGGTTACTATGATGGTGTGATTTTCCACCGTATTATCAAGGACTTTATGATCCAAGGTGGAGATCCAACTGGTACTGGTATGGGTGGTGAGTCAATCTACGGTGACTCTTTTGAAGATGAATTTTCTGAAGAACTTTATAATATCCGTGGTGCCCTTTCTATGGCCAATGCGGGTCCAAATACCAATGGTAGCCAGTTCTTTATCGTGCAAAACCAACACTTGCCATACTCTAAGAAAGAGATTGCGCGTGGTGGCTGGCCTGAACCAATCGCTGAGATTTATGCAGAACAAGGTGGAACTCCTCACCTTGACCGCCGCCATACTGTTTTCGGGCAATTGGTAGACGCAGAATCGTTTGCGGTCTTGGATGCCATTGCAGCTGTTGAGACTGGTGCAATGGACAAACCAGTTGAAGATGTAGTAATTGAAACGATTGAAATTGAGGACTAGAATGAAAATTGGTGATAAGCTAACTGGGCGTATTACAGGAATTCAGCCCTATGGTGCCTTTGTCGAGTTAGAGACAGGGGTGACAGGGCTGATTCACATCTCGGAGATTCGGACGGGATTTATTGAAAATATCTATGACATTTTAAAAATTGGCGATGAAGTCCAAGTTCAGGTGGTGGATTTTGACGAATACACTGGGAAGGCCAGTCTTTCCATACGTACCTTGGAAGAGGAAAAGCATCAATTACCAAGACGGAGACGTTTTTCAAATGATCGAATCAAGCACGGTTTTGCACCACTTGGACGAATGATGCCTGTTTGGACGCGTGAAGCATTGGAACATTTAAAAAAGAAGCCGTAAATACGATCATCTAAATTATTTGTGCTATTAACATAATTTGATATAATGAAAGTATGAAAGAAGAACAATTATTAAAACCAGGAGAGCGAATCAACCAGCTCTTTTCGACAGATATCAAGATCATCCAAAATAGAGAGGTGTTTAGCTATTCGGTGGATAGTGTTCTTTTATCACGCTTTCCTCGCTTCCCTAAACGGGGGTTAATTGTGGACTTTTGTGCTGGAAATGGTGCAGTGGGACTTTTTGCAAGTAGTCGTACCAAGGCAAAAATTCTCTCTGTAGAAATTCAGGAGCGTTTGGCGGATATGGCAGAGCGTTCGGTTCAGTTGAATGGTTTGGAAGAGCAGATGCAGGTCATCTGTGATGATTTGAAAAATATGCCTGCACACATTCAGGGAAGTAAGGTGGATATGATTTTGTGTAATCCGCCTTATTTTAAGGTGGATCCGCATTCCAATCTCAACGAGAGTGAACACTACCTTCTGGCCAGACACGAAATTACGACTAACCTGAAAGAAATTTGCCGTAGTGCTCAGAGTATTCTCAAGTCTAATGGCCGTTTGGCCATGGTTCATCGTCCAGATCGGCTCTTGGATATCTTAGACATGCTTCAACGCCATAATTTGGCACCCAAGCGCCTGCAATTTGTCTATCCTAAACGTCAGAAGGAGGCCAATATGCTCTTAATCGAAGCTATCAAGGATGGCTCGACCAGTGGCTTTAAGGTCTTACCACCACTCATTGTTCACAATGATGATGGTTCCTATACACCAGAAATTCAAGAGATTTACTATGGATCATAAAGCCTATATGTATGTGGTGGAGTGTCGCGACGGTTCTTACTATACGGGCTATACAACAGATGTGAAGAGGCGCCTTGCCGTTCATAATAGTGGTAAGGGAGCCAAGTATACCCGAGCTCGCTTGCCAGTCAAACTTATCTATGCTCAAGGTTTTGCCAGTAAGGAAGAAGCCATGTCTGCAGAAGCTCTCCTCAAGCGCAAGAAACGTCCACAGAAAGAACGATTTTTATCCGAAAATCAAGAGAAAAATCTAGTTAACGATATTGATGTCTAATGAGGAGTCCTTTGGCTCCTCTTACTTTTGTCAAAAGAGGAAAAAAGTGCTAAAATAAGATGAATAAATTTAAAGAGGTATTATCATGTCTAAGATTCTAGTATTTGGTCACCAAAATCCAGACTCAGATGCCATCGGGTCATCTGTAGCCTTTGCTTATCTTGCAAAAGAGGCTTATGGATTGGACACAGAAGCAGTAGCACTTGGAACTCCTAATGAAGAAACAGCCTTTGTTTTGAACTATTTTGGTGTAGAAGCACCACGCGTCATCACATCTGCTAAAGCAGAAGGTGCAGAGCAAGTTATCTTGACTGACCACAATGAATTCCAACAATCAGTGTCAGATATTACTGAAGTAGAAGTTTACGGAGTTGTGGATCACCACCGTGTGGCTAATTTTGAAACTGCCAGCCCACTTTACATGCGCTTGGAACCAGTTGGATCAGCGTCTTCTATCGTTTACCGCATGTTCAAAGAGCATGGTGTAGCTGTTCCTAAAGAAATCGCAGGTTTGATGCTTTCAGGTTTGATTTCAGATACTCTTCTTTTGAAATCACCAACAACTCACCCAACCGATAAAGTCATTGCTCCTGAATTGGCTGACTTAGCTGGTGTCAACTTGGAAGAGTACGGTCTTGCTATGCTGAAAGCTGGTACAAACTTGGCAAGCAAATCTGCTGAAGAATTGATTGACATCGATGCTAAGACCTTTGAACTCAATGGAAATAAGGTTCGTGTTGCCCAAGTCAATACAGTTGATATTGCTGAAGTCTTGGAACGCCAAGCAGAAATCGAAGCAGCAATGCAAGCAGCTAATGCAGCAAACGGCTACTCTGACTTTGTTTTGATGATTACAGACATCGTCAACTCAAACTCAGAAATTTTGGCTCTTGGATCAAACATGGACAAGGTGGAAGCTGCCTTCAACTTCAAACTTGAAAACAACCACGCTTTCCTTCCAGGTGCTGTTTCACGTAAGAAACAAGTGGTGCCTCAGTTGACTGAAAGCTTTAATGGGTAATTTTTAAGGAATATTTGGAACTGTTAATTTGACTATTTATAGAAGGTGATAGCATGATGCGATTGATTGAAGGACTGCGCTTTTTGGTTGAGGTTGTGGCAATCCTTGGTCTTTTCTCCGTATCTGTGATACAAATTTCTTGGCTGGAAAAATTCCTATTTTTTCTTCTAGTAGTTCTATTAATCTTATTTTGGGCACGATATATGGCACCAAAATCTCCACATGCTTTTAAAAAATGGCATCGACTTGTTGCTGAGATATCGATTTTTGTTTTAGTTAGTGGTAGTTTTTGGTATTTGTATGGATTACAAATAGGAATCCTATACTTAGCTCTGTCTTTTGGAAGTTTGGGTCTGCTTTATTATTTTCAGCTAGAGTGATTCTTATAATATAGTTAATGAATTATTTAAATGGTAATTATTTGACTGGAGATTGACACGAGAAAACGGTGTTTTCTATATAGCTAAAGGGGTTTCGGCTCCTTTTTTTCTAGGAGAGAAAGATGTTAGAAAATGGTGATTTGATTTTTGTGAAGGATCTTTCAGATATGGGGCAGGCTATCCAGGCTTCTACTGGGAACTATAGTCATGTAGCCATCTTTTTGGACGGTTTCATCTACCATGCTAGTGGGAAAGCTGGTGTCATTTGTCAAGAACCGGCTGAATTTTTTGAACCAACTCATCTTTACGATCTTTATGTCTATCCAGAGCTGGAAGCTGACTTGGTAAAGGAGAGAGCTAGCAAACATTTGGGTGCACCCTATAATGCCTCTTTTTATCCAGATGGTTCTGGCTTTTATTGCTCCCAGTATATCGCTGAAATCCTCCCGATTTTTAAAACTATTCCCATGAAATTTGGGGACGGGGAGCAGGAGATCAGTGATTTTTGGAGGGAATACTACAGGAAACTCGAACTTCCAGTGCCTCTGAATCAACCAGGGACCAATCCTAGTCAACTAGCAGCATCCCCCCTTTTAGAATGTAAAGAAAGGAATCTTCATGATTCAGATTTTTAATCCATCTCGTTTGACTCGGCAGCCATTTTTTATAGATTTGGTGGACTATCTGGACCAGCATGACGATGTGATCCTCCGAGAAATCAAGGCCCAGTTTCCAGATGTGGCAGTTGATAAACTCATGGAAGAGTATATAAAGGCAGGATTGATCCGAAGGGAAAATAAACGCTATTCCCTCAATCTCCCTTTTCTAGAATCAATAGATAGTCTGGTCCTTGACCAAGAAATTTTTGTCAGAGAGGATAGTCCAGTTTATCAAGCCTTGCTGGAGAAAACTTTTGAGACGGAATTGTGCAATCAAACCAATGCTGCCATTTTAGTCGAATCTACAGATTTTGCTAGAGAAAAGATGACCCTGTCTAACTATTTCTACAAGGTCAAGAATCAATATCCTTTGACAGAAAAACAGCAGGAACTCTATGCTATTTTAGGAGATGTTAATCCTGAGTACGCCCTCAAGTATATGACGACTTTTTTACTGAAATTTCTCAAAAAGGACCAGCTCATGCAGAAACGCCGTGATATCTTTGTGGAAAGTTTAGTCGTTTTAGGCTATGTTGTGCAAAACGAAGAAGGGAAGTATGAGTTGATTGTTGATTTCGACAAGGAACGGTTGACTTTCTATTTTCCTTAATTGCTACATTTTGAGCAGATTGTTTGACTTTGCTAAAGAATAAGCATAAACTGAATGTAAGCGATAACGTTTATCGTATTAAAAGCAAAGGAGACAGAGCTATGTCACTTGAAAATAAATTGGATCAAGCAACTGGTGCTATCAAAGAAGGATTTGGTAAAGTTACTGGCGATAGCAAGACAGAAGCAGAAGGCGCTGTAGAAAAAACAGTTGCGAAAGCAAAAGAAGTAGTTGAAGATGCTAAAGGTGCTGTAGAAGGTGCCGTTGAAGGTCTTAAAAATTCATTTAAGAAAGAAGACTAAAAAAATCAAGGGAATGCTTCCCTTGATTTTTTTATAGATAACGTTCTGCGATAGCCGCATCTCCAGGATAATCTTCTTTCTTTCCTTGGACGATCTGGTAGCAATCAGCTCCCTTACCAGCAATAATCACGGCATCGAGTTCTTGATTTGTGATGGCCATAGCTGCCTTGATGGCTTGTTCACGATCGACAATCTTTTCAACAGGATGACTGATATAGCTACTGATTTCTTCAGCAATGGTCATTGGATCTTCATAGTTGGGGTCATCCGCAGTTAGAAAGACTTGAATTTCAGGATGTTGATCGAGAAGGAGTCCAAAGTCTTTGCGACGACTTTCACCCTTGTTTCCAGTCGAACCGAGAACCAGAGCGATCTTTCCAGTTTGATGGGTTTCAACAACAGAAATCAGTTTTTTCAGACTGTCACCATTGTGAGCATAGTCTATGAAGACCTTGGCTCCATTTTTCTGAGTGAGAACTTCCATACGTCCAGGGACGCGGGTTGCAGCGATCCCTTTTTTGATATCTTCAAGACTGGCACCTAGACGAAGACAGGCAAGTCCTGCAGCAACGGCATTTTCTTGATTGAAGTGACCGATGAGTTGGATATCATAATCACCAGCGAGTTTACCTGTAGCGGAAAAGCTAAAGGCTTTGGAGTTCTCGATTTGGTTACTTGACTGGCTACCATAGAAGTCATGTTCTTGATCTTCCACTTGTTCTTTCAATACAGAAAAGTGGTCCATGTCGCTGTTAATGACAACTGCTCGGCTATTTTTCATCAAGAGACGTTTGTGGTAGAAGTAATCTTCAAAGCTAGGATGCTCAATCGGACCGATATGGTCAGGAGTGATGTTAAGAAAGACACCTACATCAAAGGTCAGACCATAGACTCGATGAACAAGATAGGCTTGGCTAGAGACTTCCATTACAAGATGGGTTCTTCCATTCTTAACAGCCTGAGCCATCATGTCAAAAAGATCGATATTTTCAGGCGTTGAGAAGGAAGATTTAAAGAAGGTCTCGCCATCCAGAGTTGTGTTCATAGTTGACAAGAGGGCTGTTGGGTAGCGTTGAGATAGGATGTGGTAAGCAAAGTAAGCTGCTGTTGTCTTTCCTTTGGTCCCTGTGAAAGCGAGAATTTTGAGTTTTTTTTGTGGATTGCCATAGAATTCCATCGCAATTAAACTCATGGCTTTTTTGATATCGTTCACAACGATGACGGGGATACCGACTTCGTAGTCCTTTTCTGCGACATACCAAGCTAAGCCCTGACTTATAGCGGATAGGAGGTATTCTTTTTTAAAGGCAGCACCTTTTGCAAAAAAAAGAGTGCCTTCTTTTACTTTTCGGCTGTCATAACTGATGCTATCAAAAACAACTTCACTGTAGTTGTAGTGGTAATGTCCTTGGTCAATAATCTCGCGAAAAAGGCCATCTTTCTTTAAAATATCTAATACGGTTTCAATCTTAATCATACTTTCTATTATAAACTTCAAGCCCGAATTTTACAAGTAACAAGGAAAAGTTTATAATGGAAGATAAGGAACTTTTCCTAGTTATCAAAATTGAATGAGGAAGCTATGTCTAACGAAAACAATCACCAGCAAGCCCAGATGTTGCGAGGAACTGCTTGGCTAACAGCTAGTAACTTTATTAGTCGCCTCCTTGGTGCTATCTACATTATTCCCTGGTATATCTGGATGGGGACCTATGCTGCCAAGGCAAATGGACTCTTTACCATGGGCTACAATATTTACGCCTGGTTCTTGTTGATTTCGACAGCGGGTATCCCAGTTGCGGTCGCCAAACAAGTGGCTAAGTACAATACCATGCGAGAAGAAGAGCATAGCTTTGCCTTGATTCGGAGTTTTCTAAGCTTTATGACGGGCTTGGGCTTAGTCTTTGCCTTGGTCTTGTATCTCTTTTCTCCCTGGTTAGCAGATTTGTCAGGTGTGGGGAAAGACCTGATTCCCATCATGCAGAGCTTAGCTTGGGCAGTCTTGATTTTCCCATCTATGAGTGTCATCCGAGGTTTCTTCCAAGGGATGAATAACCTCAAACCCTATGCTATGAGTCAAATCGCCGAGCAGGTCATCCGTGTTATCTGGATGTTGATGGCAACCTTCTTCATTATGAAGATGGGTTCTGGTGACTACTTATCAGCCGTTACTCAGTCAACCTTTGCAGCATTTGTGGGGATGGTGGCAAGTTTTGCAGTTTTGATTTACTTCCTTGCTCAAGAAGGTTTGCTTAAAAGAGTCTTTGAAACACGGGATAAAATCAATAGTAAGCGACTCTTAGTCGATACCATCAAGGAAGCCATTCCCTTTATCCTGACAGGATCAGCCATTCAACTCTTCCAGATTTTAGACCAGATGACCTTTATCAATAGTATGAAGTGGTTTACCAACTATAGCAATGAAGACTTGGTTGTCATGTTTTCTTATTTTTCTGCCAATCCGAATAAAATTACCATGATTTTAATCTCTGTGGGAGTTTCCATTGGGAGTGTTGGCTTGCCGCTGTTGACGGAAAACTATGTAAAAGGCGACTTGCAGGCGGCGGCTCGCCTAGTCCAAGATAGCCTCACCATGCTCTTCTTATTTCTACTGCCGGCAACGGTTGGAGTGGTCATGGTAGGGGAGCCTCTTTATACAGTCTTTTACGGTAAGCCAGATAGTCTGGCCATGGGCTTATTTGTCTTTGCAGTTTTGCAGTCTACTATCCTAGGCTTGTATATGGTCTTGTCTCCCATGCTTCAGGCCATGTTCCGAAACCGCAAGGCAGTTCTATACTTTGTCTATGGTTCCATTGCTAAGATCGTCTTGCAACTGCCAACCATTGCTATTTTCCACAGTTACGGTCCCTTGATTTCAACGACTATCGGCTTGATTATTCCAAATGTCTTGATGTACCGAGACATCTGTCAGGTAACGGGAGCTCGTCGAAAGATTATATTGAAGCGAACCATTTTGATTACCATCTTGACCCTCGTCATGTTTATCCTAGTTGGCTTCTTGCAGTGGATAATCGGTTTTATCTTCCAACCAAGTGGACGTTTCTGGAGTTTCCTTTATGTGGCCCTCATCGGAGGGCTTGGAGGAGGTCTTTATGGTTTGATGAGCCTACGGACACGACTCTTAGACAAGATAATCGGCAAAGCTCAAGCAGACCGACTACGTACACGATTGAAAATATCGTAAAAAGATTTATAAATAAAAGTAATGAATTTAACCTTTCTTTAATAGAAAGGTTTTTATACTACATTTTTCTTAAAAAAAAAGAACTTTTTCTAAAATTAAGAGCAAAAAATATGCTTTTTTAAGTTTTTCTTCAGAAATCACTTGACTAAATAAAACCAAAGCTGTATAATAAGACAAAACTTTTAAACAGGAGGTTCTGGAAATGAAAAAGTCTAAGGCCAAGTATCTGACACTTGCAAGTGTCGTGTTAAGCGCAGGTATCTTACTGAGCGCATGTGGAAATTCAAGTAGCGCTACTAAAACATATAACTATGTTTATTCGAGCGATCCATCTAGTTTGAACTATCTTGCTGAAAACCGTGCAACAACCAATGACATCGTGACCAATTTGGTGGATGGGTTGATGGAAAATGACCAATACGGTAACTATGTTCCATCATTGGCAGAGGATTGGACTGTTTCCCAGGACGGTTTGACCTATACTTACAAATTGCGTAAGGATGCAAAATGGTATACTTATGAGGGTGAAGAATACGCCCCTGTAACGGCCCAAGACTTTGTGACAGGTTTGAAATATGCTGCTGATAAAAAATCCGAAGCCTTGTACCTTGTTCAAGACTCTGTAGCAGGTTTGGATGACTATATCAACGGGAAAACAACTGACTTTTCAACTGTCGGTGTTAAGGCGATTGACGACCAAACAGTTCAGTACACTTTGACACGTCCAGAATCTTATTGGAATTCTAAAACAACTTCAACCATTCTCTTCCCTGTCAATGCAGATTTCTTAAAATCAAAAGGGGATGACTTTGGTAAGGTAGACCCTTCTAGTATTTTGTACAATGGACCTTTCTTGATGAAATCGTTTGTTTCAAAATCTGTTATCGAATTCAAGAAAAATCCCAACTACTGGGATGAAAAAAATGTCTTTGTGGATGATGTGAAATTGGCCTATTATGATGGTAGTGACCAAGATGCACTAGCACGTAACTTTGTAGAAGGAGTCTATAGCTACGCGCGTCTCTATCCAAATAGCTCAAGCTTTGAAGGCATTAAAGAGAAGAACAAGGATAACATCATCTATAGTATGCAAAATGCAACTTCTTATTACTTGAACTTCAACTTGGACAGAAAATCTTATAACTTCACTTCTAAATCCTCAGATATCGAAAAGAAATCAACCCAAGAAGCAGTTCTGAATAAAAACTTCCGTCAAGCCTTCAACTATGCTTATAACCGTACAGCCTATGGAGCACAATCTCAAGGGGAGGACGGAGCAACAAAGATTATTCGTAACTTGGTTGTACCTCCAACATTTGTAAGTATCAACGGAAAAGACTTTGGCGATGTTGTTTCAGAAAAGATGGTCAACTATGGCCAAGAATGGCAAGGAATCAACTTTGCAGATGCGCAAGATCCATACTACAATCCTGACAAGGCTAAAGCTAAATTTGCAGAAGCTAAGAAAGAATTGGAAGCTAAGGGTGTGCAATTCCCAATCCACTTGGACGTATCAGTCGACCAATCAGCTAAAAAAGGTGTACTTGAAGCAAGCTCTTTGAAACAATCCATCGAATCTGTTCTAGGAGCTGAGAATGTGGTTATCGATATCCAACAATTATCAACAGATGACTTTGACAACTCTAGCTACCTAGCTCAAACCGCAGCTCAAAAAGACTTTGATATCTATAATGGCGGTTGGAGTGCTGACTACTTGGACCCATCAAGCTATCTTGATATCTTAAATGTCAATAACGGTGGTATGTTGCAAAACATTGGTCTAGAACCAGGTGAGGTCAATGACAAGGCTAAGGCGGTTGGTCTGGATACCTACACTCAAATGCTAGAAGAAGCGAACAAGGAGCAAGAACCAGCAAAACGTTATGAAAAATATGCTGAAATTCAAGCTTGGCTCGTTGATAGCGCCCTTGCAATTCCAAACGTTTCTCAGGGTGGAACACCGACCTTGAGAAAGACAGTTCCATTCTCATCACCATTCTCACAAGCTGGAAATAAGGGTGTCGAATCATACAAGTATCTCAAGTTACAAGATAAGACTGTAACGGCTGATGAGTATGAAAAAGCTAAAGAAAAATGGCTAAAAGAAAAAGAAGAATCAAATAAAAAAGCCCAAGAAGAACTGGCAAAACACGTTAGATAACCAGTCTATTCAACAGGAAAAACGATAGTTTCTCAAGGAACTATCGTTTTTATATAGTTTGAAACTATAACTAGCTCTTGAAAACAAGAAAATGAGTTAGTGAAAATAAGTGGTACAATAGTTACTATAGATTTGGAGGTATTGTATGAGCAAAGAACTACACATCAACACAATTTTGGCCCAGGCTGGGATCAAGTCAGATGAGGCTACAGGTGCCTTGGTAACACCGCTTCATTTTTCAACTACTTATCAGCATCCGGAGTTCGGTCAGTCTACGGGATTTGACTATACTCGTACCAAAAACCCAACTCGCAGTAAGGCGGAGGAAGTCTTGGCGGCAATCGAATCAGCAGACTATGCCCTAGCGACAAGCTCAGGTATGGCTGCGATTGTACTAGCTTTTAGTGTTTTTCCAGTAGGAAGTAAAGTCTTGGCTGTGCGTGATCTGTATGGGGGTTCTTTCCGTTGGTTTAACCAAGTCGAGCAGGAAGGCCGTTTCCATTTTACCTATGCCAATACAGAAGAAGAGCTGATTGCTGAGTTAGAGAAAGATGTGGATGTTCTCTATATTGAAACACCAACAAATCCCTTGATGTTGGAATTTGATATTGCCAAACTAGCCAAACTAGCTCATGCCAAGGGTGCCAAGGTAGTGGTAGACAATACCTTCTACAGTCCGATTTACCAACGTCCGATTGAAGATGGTGCGGATATCGTTCTTCATTCGGCTACCAAATATCTAGCAGGGCACAATGATGTCTTGGCTGGGGTAGTTGTGACTAATAGTTTAGAACTATATGAGCAACTTTTCTATAATCTCAATACGACAGGTGCGGTCTTGTCACCATTTGATAGTTATCAGTTGATTCGTGGTCTTAAAACTCTGCCTCTTCGTATGGAGCGTTCTACAGCCAATGCCCAAGAAGTGGTTGCCTTTTTGAAGGATTCACCTGCAGTTAAGGAAGTGCTTTATACTGGACGTGGGGGTATGATTTCCTTTAAAGTAGTGGATGAAAAACGTATTCCTCATATTTTAAATAGCCTCAAGGTCTTCTCTTTTGCGGAAAGTTTGGGTGGGGTGGAGAGTCTGATCACCTATCCGACGACTCAAACCCATGCGGATATTCCAGCAGAAGTACGCCATTCTTATGGTTTGACAGATGATCTCTTGCGCTTGTCAATTGGGATTGAAGATGCTAGAGATTTGATTGCGGACTTGCGCCAAGCTTTGGAAGGATAAGACAGATATGGGGAAATATGATTTTACAAGTCTGCCCAATCGTTTTGGACACCATACTTATAAATGGAAAGAAGCGGAAGTTGATCGGGAAGTTCTACCAGCCTGGATAGCAGATATGGACTTTGTGGTTTTGCCTGAGGTTCGACGAGCTGTACAAGCCTACGCAGATCAGTTGGTCTATGGCTATACTTATGCTAGTGATGCTTTGATTCAGTCGGTTCAGGATTGGGAAGCCACACAACATGGCTATCACTTTGATAAGGATGCCCTCGTCTTTATTGAGGGAGTGGTACCAGCTATTTCAACAGCCATTCAAGCCTTTACAAAAGAAGGAGAGGCTGTTCTGATTAACACACCTGTCTATCCACCGTTTGCTCGCAGTGTCAAACTCAACAATCGTCGATTGATTACCAATTCTTTGGTGGAAAAGAATGGTCTGTTTGAGATTGACTTTGACCAGTTGGAGAAGGATATGGTGGAAGAGGATGTGAAGCTTTATATCCTTTGCAATCCTCACAATCCTGGTGGACGTGTTTGGGAAAAAGAAGTACTGGAGAAAATCGGACAGCTTTGCCAAAAACATGGTGTTTTGTTGGTTTCAGATGAGATTCACCAAGATTTGGCCCTCTTTGGTCACAAACACCAGTCTTTTAACACCATTAATCCCGCTTTTAAAGACTTTGCCCTTATCTTGAGTAGTGCCACTAAAACCTTCAACATTGCTGGAACTAAAAATTCCTATGCCGTTATTGAGAATCCCAAGTTGAGACTTGCTTTCCAAAAACGCCAATTGGCCAATAACCAACATGAAATTTCAGGCTTGGGGTATTTGGCGACAGAAGCTGCCTACCGTTATGGCAAGGACTGGTTAGGAGAGTTAAAAGAAGTCATTGAGGACCATATTAACTATGTAGTGGATGTTTTGGGCAACGAAACCAAGATTAAGGTCATGAAACCACAAGGTACCTACTTGATCTGGCTTGATTTTTCAGCCTATGACCTAACGGATGATCGCTTGCAAGAGCTTTTGAAGAATGAAGCCAAGGTCATCTTGAACAGAGGTTTGGACTTTGGGGAGGAGGGAACTCTTCATGCCCGCCTCAATGTAGCCATGCCGAAGTCAGTACTAGAAGAGGTTTGTCAACGCATCGTGACCACTTTTGCTACACTTTAAAATCGAGCCTTCTAGGAGAAAAGTCTTCCTGGAAGGCTATTTTCATAGGGGAAAATGTGGTATAATGAAAAGATAAGATAAAGGGGTTACTATGGCTAAATTGATTCCAGGAAAGTTGCGCATGGAGGGTGTTACTCTCTATGAGACAGGCAAGATTGAGATTATCAAGGAAAAAGGGAATCGCCTCTATACTCGTGTAGCTGGAGAAGACTTGCGCTACAGTTTAGAGGATGATCTTGTTTTTTGTGCTTGCGATTTTTTCCAAAAAAGAGGTTACTGTGTTCACCTCGCAGCGCTCGAGCATTATCTGAAGAACGACGAAGAAGGCCAGGTGATTTTACAAGCCTTAGAAAAAGGACATGAAGAGCAAGAAGAGGTCGAAACCAAGGTTAGTTTTGGTGGCGGCTTTTTGGAGCGTATCCAACCTCAGAAGAGAGAGAAAATCTACACTTTGTCGGCACAAGGCCAGGTAGAAGCTGGAACCAATCGCCTCCTTTGGACTCTCCGAATCGGTTTAGTTGATAGTCAAAAATATTATGTCATTCGTGATATCCCTCTCTTTTTGAAGGTCTTAGTCCATCAAAAACCATATATGATTGGGAAATACTATGAAAATGACTTGTCTTGGGATGCTTTTGATACAGCTAGTCAAGATGTTCTTACTTTTTTATGTGGCTTGATTGAGGAGGGACTGAGTCAAGACCTCTTTTTCCCCAATCAAGGTCGTCACCTCTTTTTCCCTCTGACCTTTTTTGAGCAGGGAATGGAGTTGCTGATGAATTTGGAAGATTTTCATTTTGAACATCAGATTACTAGTTATGAAAATCTTCTCTTTCATGATTTAGATCCAGATGCAGAACTGTTCTCTTTTTCCGTGCAGGAGTATCCCGATTATTTTGAGATGGAGATTTCTGAAAGTGAGCGAGTCAACGTATTCTATGGGGGAGCGGTTCTCTTTCGTAAGGGGAATCTTTATCTCTTAAATCCTAAACAAATCAGCCTCCTAAAGGAAATCAAAGAGCTCCCTCAGGAGGAAAGAGGGAGAAAATGCCTCCAGTTTGACAACAGTGATCGTGACCGTCTGGCCGCCTGTCTTCCTTTGTTTGGACAGCTGGGTACAGTTTCTGCTCCTGAGCGCTTGCAAATCAGACCCTTTTCACCAATCTTTTACTTTGATAGGGAGGATGACGGCCGCATCCGCTTGGATATCCAGTTTGACTATGGAGAGGTTAAGGTGACTAGTCGTCAACAGCTGGAACAATTACCATTTTCAAGCGATGCTGTCTTGGAAAATCAGCTATTTCAAGTCTGTTTAGGGGCCGGTTTTGAGGCTGATTTTCAGTCTTGGAGACAGGCTTTGAAGCCAGAGGCAGTTTATTCTTTCTTTCACCATACGATTCCAGCTTTTGAGAAGTTGGGTCAGGTTTTCTTGTCTGATGAGATAAATCAGCTCTACAGCGTCCAAGCTCCTCAGGTTCAGATTGAGTCCAAGGGAGGATTGTTGGAAATCCAATTTGATTTCCAAGGGATTGCCCAAGAAGAGATTGATCAAGCTTTCAAAGCACTGACTAGCAATCAGGATTTCTATATCAGTTCTTCTGACCAAGTGTACTTTTTTGATGAGGAAACCAAGCAGATTCGTCAAAATTTGCAGGAACTGGGGGTTGAGCTAAAAGATGGTTCTTTTCAGGCTCGGAAATCCCTAGCTTACAGTTTGTCTCAGTTGTTTGAAGGTCGAGACAGGATTTCCTTCTCGGAAGAATTTCAGCATTTAGCTCATGATTTGACCCATCCAGAGGACTTTCCTTTGGGAGATATACGGGTGCAGGCGAGTTTGAGAGACTATCAGGAAAAGGGAGTCCGTTGGCTCCAGATGCTTCATCACTATGGCTTTGGTGGCATTCTGGCAGATGATATGGGACTGGGAAAAACATTGCAAACCATCGCTTTTTTGACCAGTCAGGTGACAGAAGACAGTCGGGTCTTGATTTTAGCGCCGTCAGGTTTAATCTACAACTGGGCAGATGAATTTAGAAAATTTGCCCCACAGTTGGATTTGGCTGTCGTTCATGGTTTAAAAGCGAATCGAGAAGCAATTCTTTCTGAAAATCACCAAATCTATGTGACTAGCTATGCCACCTTTCGTCAAGACAGCGAGCTTTATCAAGAGATGGCTTTTGATTTTCTCTTCTTAGATGAAGCCCAGGTCATGAAAAATGCCCAAACCAAGATTGCTCAGAGTTTGCGCCAGTTTGTGGTACCGGCAGTCTTTGCTTTGTCAGGTACGCCCATCGAAAATCATTTAGGAGAGTTGTGGTCTATCTTCCAAATTGTGCTTCCAGGGCTCTTGCCAAGTAAAAAGGAGTTTATGAAATTACCGGCTGACCGAGTCGCGCAGTTTATCAAGCCTTTCGTCATGAGGCGTAAGAAAGAAGAAGTCCTAACAGAACTACCTGACCTGATCGAAGTCGTCTATAAAAATGAACTGGAAGACCAACAGAAGGCTATCTATCTCGCCCAGTTGCAACAGATGCGAGAACGCCTAGCGCAAGTGACAGATCAAGAATTCCAGAGAAGTCGGGTAGAAATCTTATCTGGCCTCATGCGATTGCGCCAGATCTGCGATACGCCAGCACTCTTCATGGACGATTACCAAGGAGCCAGTGGTAAACTCGATAGTCTCCGAGATTTATTGCTACAAGTGGCAGATGGCGGGCATCGTGTCTTGATTTTCTCCCAGTTCAAAGGAATGTTAGAAAAAATCGAGCAAGAACTCCCAGACTTGGGCTTGACCTCCTTCAAAATCACAGGTTCAACTCCTGCTCATGACAGACAGGAGATGACTAAGGCCTTTAACCAAGGGGAAAGAGATGCCTTTCTCATCTCCCTTAAGGCGGGTGGTGTTGGTCTCAATCTAACGGGAGCTGATACGGTTATTTTAGTTGACCTTTGGTGGAATCCCGCTGTCGAAGCCCAGGCTATCGGAAGAGCTCACCGCATGGGGCAGGAGCAGATGGTCGAGGTCTATCGTTTGATTACCAAGGGGACCATTGAAGAAAAAATCCAAGAACTTCAAGAACAAAAGAAACATTTGGTTTCCCAAGTTTTAGATGGTACGGAGTCGCGTGCGAGTCTCAGTCTGGCAGAAATTCGTGAAATTTTGGGAATTTCTGAAGCCAGCACTTGAAAAATCAAGACAATACGCTATAATGAAGTGTTGAAAGGAAATACAAAATGAAACAAGATCGATTTCCATTGGTGTCAGATGATGAGATTATGCTGACCAAAATGCCAGTCATGGACTTGTACGATGAGTCAGACTTTATTAGCAATATCAAAGGTGATTACCGCGATAAGAACTATTTGGAATGGTCTCCTATCAATGAGGAAGAAACCGTAGTTTCTCCAGTGGTTAATAAGGAGTCAAAGCCGAGCCCAGAATCTAAAAAGGTTGAAAAAACGTATGCTGAATTGGCTCGAGAAGAGGCGCGTGCGGATTTGAAGAAGAAACGTTCAGCCAAGTATTTGACTCAGGATGTTAGTCATACCAGACGACACAATGGTTCAACACTTGTTCGTCAAGGAAACCAACCAACAGCACCATTTCAAAAGGAAAATCCAGGTGAGTTTGCCAAATTTAGTAAAAACTTGAGCCAGTCTCACTATATCTTAGCTGAGGAGGTTGGCCAAGTAGCGAATCCAATTTCAAAAACCCAAACGGAAAAAGCCAAAAAGAACAACTATGATTTTCTAAAGAAGAGTCAAATCTATAATAAAAAGAATAAGCAAACAGAACAGGAACGTCAGGTTGCCCAAGAGTTGAATCTGACAAGAATTACTGAGTAGGGGAGAAAAGCATGTCAAAAACATATCATTTTATTGGAATCAAGGGATCAGGGATGAGTGCCCTAGCCTTGATGTTGCACCAAATGGGACACAAGGTTCAAGGTTCAGACGTTGAAAAATATTACTTTACTCAACGTGGACTAGAGCAGGCAGGGATTGCGATTCTTCCTTTTGATGAAAAGAACCTACAAGGTGATGTGGAGATTATCGCGGGGAATGCCTTCCGTCCAGATAACAACGTTGAAATCGCCTATGCAGATCAAAATGGTATCAGCTACAAACGTTACCATGAATTCCTCGGTAGCTTTATGCGTGACTTTGTCAGCATGGGGGTTGCAGGAGCGCATGGTAAGACATCAACGACTGGGATGCTGTCTCACGTTTTGTCTCACATCACAGACACCAGCTTCTTGATTGGTGATGGGACAGGTCGCGGCTCAGCCAATGCCAAATATTTTGTCTTTGAATCAGACGAATATGAGCGCCATTTCATGCCTTACCACCCAGAATACTCTATCATCACCAACATTGACTTTGACCATCCAGACTACTTTACAAGTCTAGAGGACGTTTTCAATGCCTTTAACGACTATGCCAAACAAATTACCAAAGGTTTGTTTGTATACGGTGAAGATCCTGAGTTGCGTAAGATCACAGCCAATGCGCCAATCTATTACTATGGATTTGAAGCTGAGGACAATGACTTTGTAGCTAGTGATCTCCTTCGTTCTACGACTGGATCAACATTCACCGTTCACTTCCGTGGTCAAGAATTGGGTCAATTCCACATTCCAACCTTTGGTCGTCACAATATCATGAATGCGACAGCTGTTATCGGATTGCTTTACACAGCAGGTTTTGATTTGAACTTAGTGCGTGAACACTTGAAAACATTTGCCGGTGTTAAGCGTCGTTTCACTGAAAAAATCGTCAATGATACAGTGATTATTGATGACTTTGCCCACCATCCAACAGAAATCATTGCAACCTTGGATGCGGCTCGTCAGAAATATCCAAGCAAGGAAATCGTGGCAATCTTCCAACCGCATACCTTTACAAGAACCATTGCCTTGTTGGACGAATTTGCCCATGCTTTGAATCAAGCAGACGCCGTCTACCTAGCGCAAATCTATGGATCAGCCCGTGAAGTGGACCATGGTGATGTCAAAGTAGAAGACTTAGCCAATAAAATCAACAAGAAACACCAGGTTATCACTGTTGAAAATGTCTCTCCACTCCTAGACCATGACAATGCTGTTTACGTCTTTATGGGTGCAGGAGACATCCAAACCTATGAATATTCATTTGAACGTCTCTTGTCTAACTTGACAAGCAACGTCCAATAAGGAAAACAGATGGAAATTCCAATCACTATAAGGCAAGCTACCTTATCAGATTTAGAAGAAATGTTGGCGATTGAAGAAGCCAATCCTTCATCAGAAGAGTCACTTAGCCTCCAATCCTTAGAAGAGAGTATCCGCAAGACTGCGGGTACCTTTCTTGTAGCTGGGGATGAAAATCAGCTCTTGGGCTATGTTTTGGGAGAAGCTCAGTCTATTCATCCCAAATGGATAGAAGTAAAATCCTTGACTATTCATCCTGACCATTGGGGACAGGGGCTGGGAACTCTTCTTCTTGCAGCCTTGAAACAGGTGACAGTCGAACTAGATTATCAAGGTATTCTTTTGCAGAGTCCTGATGAACTACTATCATATTTTGAAATGAATGGCTTTGTTGAAGAAGAAGTGACCGAGAGTCATTATGGCAGTGGCTCTGAATGGTATCTGATTTGGGAGAATCCTTTTTATCAGGAGGAAATATGAAAATCAGACAAGCAAGATTTTCGGATTTAGATCGGATTATAGAGATAGAGCTGGAGAATTTTTCACTGGAGGAAGCCATTCCTCGTTCGGTCTTTGAGGCGCATTTGCAGGAAATTCAGACCAGTTTTCTCGTAGCTGAAAAAGAGGGTCGTATTCTTGGTTATATCGAAGGTCCAGTCGTCCCACACCGCCATCTACATGATCAGTCATTTACAGAAGAAATAAAAGACTATAGCCATCAACCTGGAGGTTATATTTCTGTGACTTGCCTATCTATTGCCAAGGAAGCACAAGCTTTGGGAGTGGGGAAAAGACTATTAAGGGCTTTGAAAGAAGTCGCTTTAGAACATGAGCGAGAGGGCATTAATCTGACATGTCATGATTACCTTATCGCCTATTATGAAAAGCACGGCTTTGTTAATGAAGGAATATCCCAGTCAAACTTTGCTGGGGAAACATGGTATGATATGGTCTGGCAGCCTGAAAATCAATAAAACTAGCTAGGGAATGCCCTAGTTGGTTGCTTTTCTACGACTTTTAAGATATAATATTAGGGATTGTCAACAAGGAGGTAATGCTTTTGACTGAAAAATCAAGAGAAGAAGAAAAATTAAGCTTTAAAGAGCAGATTCTACGTGATTTAGAAAGAGTAAAAGAACAAGATAGAAGAGAGAAAGAAGTAGAGATTCCAAATCTGACGGCTTCATCATCTCAAGCTAGTTCAGCAACTCCTTCAGATCTTGAACCAGAAACATCAACAGAGGAGTTGATGGCTGATTCCCTATCTGTTGTCGATAAAATCCTAAAAAATGCACCAAGTGTTCCTCCACTTTCAAGTGCTAGAACTGATGAAACGGATGGACAAGAAGAGAAAGAGATTAGACAGCCAATCATCGATAAGATTGAAGTTGTAGAATCTGACGAACCTCTAGTAGAGCCGATTCATCTGGCTGAAGAACCTGTAGTGGAAACTGTTCAACCTAAGGTAGAACCAGTTGAGCTTAAACCCGAAGAAAAAGAATTTAACGATACTCCGACTAAGGTAGCCGTAACCTATAAAACAGAAGATAAGAAAGAGGAAATCACCCCAGGAATGCCTGAAAGAGTTGAGCCTGTTTCTACAGAATCTACCAGTGGATTAGCTGATGCTCCACGTCGTAGTCGTCGTCAAGGTGCAACATCAACTAAGAAAAAGAAAAAATCAAAAGCCAAAGGTTGCCTAGTAACAGTTCTAGTTCTCCTAGTACTCGTTGCAGTCGGTGGTTACTTTGGTTATGGTTACGTTCAAGATTCTTTGAAACCTGTTGATGCGAGCTCTAAGGACTATGTAACGGTTCAAATCCCAGACGGAGCAAACGTTCAAGAAATTGGAAGCACCTTGGAAAAATCTGGTCTGGTTAAACATGGACTTATCTTTAGTCTTTATGCTAAATACTATAGCCATGCCAACTTGAAGTCAGGTTATTATAACTTGAAGAAGAGTATGAGTACGGATGAGTTGATTCAAGAATTGCAAAAAGGTGGGACTCCTGAAGCTCAGGCACCTGTTCTTTCAAACTTGACCATTCCAGAAGGCTATACATTAGAGCAAATCGCTCAAACAGTAGGACAACTTCAAGGTGAATTTAAAGAACCTCTTACTGCGGATGCTTTCTTGGCAAAAGCTCAAGATGAGACCTTTATCTCACAATTAGTAGCCAAGTATCCAAACCTACTTGGAAGTCTTCCAACAAAAGATAGTGGCGTTCGTTATCGTCTTGAAGGCTACCTTTTCCCAGCGACCTATACAATCAAAGACAGTACAACTGTTGAAAGTTTGATTGATGAGATGGTGGCTGCTATGGATAAGGCTATGTCACCATATTACGCTACGATCAAAGAAAAGAATCTGACAGTTAATGAATTGCTCAGCATTGCTTCTCTTGTCGAAAAAGAAGGAGCTAAGACCGAAGACCGCAAGAAAATCGCAGGTGTCTTCTATAACCGCTTGAATGCCGGTATGCCACTTCAAAGTAATATCGCTATCCTATATGCTCAAGGAAAACTTGGTCAAAAGATTAGTTTAGCAGATGACGCTGGAATTGATACAACGATTGATTCACCATACAATGTTTACACACATCTTGGCCTCATGCCTGGACCGGTTGATAGCCCAAGTTCGGATGCGATTGAAGCAAGTGTAAACCAGACAAAGAGTGAGTACTTGTACTTTGTAGCCAATGTTGAAGATGGTAAAGTATACTTTGCAACAACAAAAGAAGAACATGATCAAAACGTTGCAGAGCATATCAATAGCAAGTTACCTCAAGCAAGTAGTTCAAACTAAAATTATGTGGTTTTCCACATAATTTTGTTTTAAAAAAGTAAATAGAAAAGAAAGTTAAAAAAATGGCAGAAAAAACTTACCCAATGACCCTTGAAGAAAAGGAAAAACTAGAAAAAGAATTAGAGGAGTTGAAACTCGTCCGTCGTCCCGAAGTCGTAGAGCGTATCAAGATTGCTCGTTCCTATGGAGACCTTTCAGAAAATAGTGAGTATGAAGCAGCGAAAGATGAACAAGCTTTTGTTGAAGGTCAAATTTCAAGTCTAGAAACAAAGATTCGTTATGCTGAAATTGTTAATAGCGATGCAGTTGCCCAAGATGAGGTAGCAATCGGTAAAACAGTAACAATCCAAGAAGTCGGTGAAGACGAAGAAGAGGTCTACATCATCGTCGGTTCTGCAGGTGCAGATGCTTTTGCTGGTAAAGTCTCAAATGAAAGTCCGATTGGCCGTGCTCTAATTGGCAAGAAGACTGGCGATACTGCAACGATTGAAACACCAGTTGGTAGCTATGATGTCAAAATCTTAAAGGTTGAGAAAACAGCCTAAATAGGATGAAAAAGGAGTAGTGAAGGTTTTGCCTTGCTCAACTCCTTTTTGGTTTTTTGGATAAAAAGGAGACTATATGAGTGAAAATAAGAAGAAAAACAAAATGGAGCGTGGATTAACCAATCGCCATGTTCAGGTGATGGCCATTGCGGGAACAATCGGAACAGGACTTTTCCTAGGTGCTGGTCGCTCTATCAGCCTTACTGGACCTTCGATCATTCTGATTTACATGATTACAGGAGCCTTTATGTTTTTGATGATGAGGGCTGTTGGAGAGATGCTGTATCAGGATCCAGAACAACATACCTTTATCAACTTTATCACCCGTCATTTGGGGAAAGGCTGGGGATATTTCTCAGTTTGGTCTTATTGGCTGTCAGTTGTCTTTATCGGTATGGCAGAAATCACTGCCATCTCAGACTATGTCCGCTTCTGGTTTCCCACATGGCCTAGCTGGATGATTCAGCTTGTCTTTTTAACGATTTTGGCTTTGGTCAACCTGATTGCAGTTAAGCTTTTTGGAGAAGTCGAGTTTTGGTTTGCTATGGTCAAGATTGTGGCGATTTTAGCCATGATTGCCACTGGGATTTTTATGGTTTTGACAGGCTTTAAGACACCGCATGGTGTTGCAAGTTTGGCAAATATCAGCGACCAGTTCTCTCTTTTTCCAAACGGAGTTATGAACTTTGTCATGGCCTTTCAAATGGTATTTTTTGCCTATCTGATGATTGAGTTTATCGGGGTGACAACTTCTGAAACAAAGAACCCTCGTCAGGTCTTACCTAAAGCTGTTAAGGAAATTCCTCTCAGAATTATCTTCTTCTATGGGGGAGCTCTCATTGCGATTATGGCCATTATTCCTTGGTCTTATCTTAATTCTTCAGATTCTCCATTTGTAACGGTTTTTGAACTGGCAGGGATCAAGTGGGCAGCGGCTCTAATCAACTTTGTTGTCTTGACCTCAGCAGCGTCTGCGCTTAACTCAACTCTCTACTCAACAGGGAGACACTTATATCAGATTGCCCATGATTCGCCAAATCGTTTCTTAAAGGCCATCAAGGTCGATACCCTTTCTCGTCACAATGTTCCACAAAATGCCATCATTGCCTCAGCAATCTTGATTGCTCTCGCTGCCTTTATCAATGTGCTACCAGGTGTTTCAGATGCCTTTGCTTTGATCACCGCATCCTCATCAGGTGTTTACATCGCGATTTATATCTTGATAATGGTGGCCCATCTCAAATACCGCAAGTCACAAGATTTCATGGCTGATGGCTACCTCATGCCTCAGTATCGCTTGCTTAATCCCCTAACCATTCTCTTTTTTGTCTTTGTTTTTGTGACTCTCTTTTTGCAAGAGTCCACTTTCATGGGGGCAGTTGGTTCTGCTATCTGGATCTTTGTTTTTGGGATTTATAGTCAGTGGAAATTTAGAAAATAAATCATGAACTCATCAACTCTGTTTGGTGAGTTTTTGCTAGTTTGACAGTTTATTGAAATATGACTATAATCAAGTTGTAGCAGTTTATTAGGAGGTTTGAATGCACGTTAGATTGGAAAATAAGGAATCGCTTAAAGCGCAAGAAATAGGGGATTTGATTCGTGCTTATAATCGTTCCAAAAGAGAAGAGGTTGAGAGCGAGCCACTGAATCTTTATCTCGAAGACGAAAAGGGCAATCTCATGGCGGGCTTAGTAGCTGAGACTTTCGGAAATTGGCTGGAAATCGAATATTTGTTTGTGAAAGAGGAATTACGGGGACAAGGAATCGGTTCGAAACTATTGCAGCGAGCTGAAAGTGAAGCTAAGAAACGAAACTGTCGTTTTGCTTTTGTCAATACTTACCAGTTTCAAGCGCCAGATTTTTATATAAGCCATGGCTACAAGGAAGTCTTTACCTTGCAAGACTATCCCTACACAGGGCAAAGATTTTATTACCAAAAGGATTTGTGACCTAGACTTCTTTCTTTTGGAGAGGAACTTAGCTAAGTATCAAAAAAGAACGAATACTCTTTATCATGTAAGATGATAGAGAGTTTTTTTGTTAATAAAATATTACAAAATGACATTTATATATTGCATTAAGTTAGATATATGGTATAATGTTTTTAAAAGAGGCGCAACTTTTTAAAATTTTGAAGGAGGACGCTAGTGGCTAAAAATTTAAAATTAAAATTAGCTCGGGTAGAGCGTGATTTAACACAAAGGGATTTGGCAGAAGCTGTGGGTGTTACTAGGCAGACTATAGGCTTGATAGAAGCAGGGAAATATAATCCTAGTCTCTCCCTCTGTCAGTCCATTTGCAGATGCTTAGGAAAAACATTAGATCAATTATTTTGGGAGGAAGAAGATGAAAAATAGATTTTTTTATTATCAATTATTAGACGAAAGAGAAGAACAACTGATTAACAAAGCTGGGACAGAGTCTTTTCATGTGTTTATCGGGCTCATTCTGCTAAGTTATTTGGTGGCAATATTAGCACCTGCTCTTTTTAATCCTGATATTCTTCTGGTTACCCTTTTATTAGGAATTTTATTCTTTTTCAATCGTGCACGACAACTTGGAGTGACCTACTATAGTCGTTTTCATTTTACAATTATAGGGTGTTTGCTGGTAACTCTCGCTATTACGTCTCTCTTGATGTTGCAGAATTATCAATTCAACATAGAAATTTATCAGCACAACCCTTTGAACGTTAAATACTTGTCTGCTTGGGCCATTACTTATCTGATTTACCTTCCTTGGGTTTTTATCGCCAATCTCGGCCTTAAAAGTTATGGCGAATGGGCTCAAAAAAAGTTTGAGCAAGATATGGATGAACTGGAGAGTGGGAATTAGCTTGTTAAGTTTTTATCAATCTTGAAAAAATGTGTTATAATAGTACTAATTTATCGGATGGTGTGAAAGTGGCAGAATACGTTCATGCCTTTGTAAAGTAGGAAGAAGGAAAACAGATGTATCCAGATGATAGTTTAACATTGCACACGGACTTGTACCAGATCAACATGATGCAAGTTTACTTTGACCAAGGAATTCACAATAAAAAGGCGGTCTTTGAAGTTTATTTCCGCCAGCAACCGTTTAATAACGGCTATGCGGTTTTTGCTGGTTTGGAAAGAATTGTACATTATCTTAAAGACTTGCGCTTTTCAGATAGCGATATTGCCTACTTGGAGACGCTTGGGTATCATGGAGAATTCTTGGATTACCTACGAAATCTCAAGTTAGAACTAACGGTTCGTTCTGCTCAGGAAGGGGACTTGGTTTTTGCTAATGAGCCGATTGTGCAGGTTGAAGGACCTCTAGCCCAATGTCAATTGGTCGAAACGGCTCTTTTAAACATCGTTAACTTTCAAACCTTGATAGCGACAAAGGCAGCACGTATTCGTTCAGTCATTGAAGATGAACCCTTGATGGAATTCGGGACACGTCGTGCGCAAGAAATGGATGCAGCTATCTGGGGAACACGCGCAGCCGTGATTGGTGGAGCCAATGGTACTAGTAATGTACGAGCAGGGAAGCTCTTTGGTATTCCTGTCTTAGGTACTCATGCTCATGCCTTGGTACAGGTTTATGGAAACGACTATGAGGCCTTTAAGGCCTATGCGTCAACCCATCGTGATTGTGTCTTTCTAGTAGATACTTATGATACTTTGCGAATCGGTGTGCCAGCTGCCATTCAGGTAGCGCGTGAGTTGGGTGATAAGATCAATTTTAAAGGCGTTCGTATCGACTCTGGGGATATTGCCTACATTTCCAAGAAAGTCCGTCAGCAACTGGATGAGGCTGGTTTTACAGAGGCTAAGATCTATGCTTCTAATGACCTCGATGAAAATACCATCCTTAACCTCAAAATGCAACACGCTAAGATTGATGTCTGGGGGGTGGGTACCAAGCTGATTACAGCCTATGATCAGCCAGCTCTTGGGGCAGTTTATAAGATTGTTGCGATCGAAGATGAGAATGGTCAGATGCGCAATACCATCAAGCTTTCAAGTAATGCTGAAAAAGTATCGACCCCAGGTAAGAAGCAGGTATGGCGCATTACCAGCCGTGAAAAAGGCAAGTCAGAAGGTGACTACATTACTTATGATGGTGTGGATGTGAGTGACATGACAGAAATCAAGATGTTCCATCCAACTTATACCTACATCAAAAAGACCGTTCGTAATTTTGATGCCGTTCCTCTCTTGGTTGATATTTTCAAAGCAGGAACATTAGTTTACAACCTGCCTAGTTTGACTGAGATTCAAGCCTATGCTCGTAAGGAATTTGACAAGCTATGGGATGAGTATAAACGGGTTCTCAATCCGCAACATTACCCGGTAGACTTGGCGCGTGATATTTGGCAAGATAAGATGGACTTGATTGATAAGATGCGCAAAGAAGCCCTTGGCGAAGGAGAAGAAGAATGAGTTTGCAAGAAACCATAATCCAACAACTAGGTGTCAAGCCAGTGATTGACGCCCAGGAGGAAATTCGTCGTTCGATTGACTTCTTAAAAAGATACTTGAAAAAACATCCCTTCCTTAAAACCTTTGTACTAGGGATTTCTGGGGGTCAGGATTCAACCTTGGCAGGGCGTTTGGCGCAATTAGCTATGGAAGAAATGCGAGCAGAGACAGGAGATGACAGCTATCAATTTATCGCTGTCCGCCTGCCCTATGGCGTGCAAGCTGATGAAGCAGATGCTCAAAAAGCCCTCGCTTTCATCCAGCCAGATGTCAGCTTGGTTGTGAATATTAAGGAATCAGCTGATGCAATGACAGCTGCAGTCGAAGCGACAGGAAGTCCTGTTTCAGACTTTAATAAGGGAAATATCAAGGCGCGTAGCCGTATGATTGCCCAATATGCCCTTGCGGGTGCCCATAGCGGAGCTGTCATTGGAACAGACCATGCTGCGGAAAATATCACAGGCTTTTTTACTAAGTTTGGTGACGGTGGTGCAGACATTCTCCCTCTTTACCGCCTCAATAAACGTCAAGGGAAACAACTCTTGAAGGAACTTGGTGCAGACCCAGCACTTTATGAAAAAATCCCAACAGCAGACCTAGAAGAAGAAAAACCAGGTATTGCAGACGAAGTCGCACTTGGAGTCACTTACAATGAAATTGATGACTATCTAGAAGGCAAAACCATCAGTCCAGAAGCTCAAGCGACTATTGAAAACTGGTGGCAAAAAGGCCAACACAAACGCCACCTACCAATCACCGTATTTGATGACTTTTGGGAGTAAAAAGGTCCTGTGGACCTTTTTACCCTGAGCCTAGAAATGGGAAAGCGAAGAAGGTCCGGGGGACCTTTTTAGCTTCTTGCCTTGAAACTCGAGAGCAAGAATAACCTCCAGTGGAGGTTTTTACCCTGAGCCTAGAAATGAGAAAGCGAAGAAGGTCCGGGGGACCTTTTTAGCACGAGTCTAGAAACAGGAAAACGAGGCAGATTCGGTAACTCGTAGTGTTCGATTTTCCTTGTCTCACCCCCGCAACGATGACTAGGTTTGAAAAAGCTTGGTAAAGCGCATTTCAAACCAGACAGCGACTGCGTCAAATAACTAGATGAAAAACTTGTTTTCTAGCTGTTATTGAGTATAGTCTTTTTACCCTGAGCCTTAAGCTTAGAAAGCGAGGTAACATTATGCAAGCAATCGGTACACAAATGTTACAGACAGACCGATTAATCTTGAGAAGATTTGTGGAGAGTGATGCGGAAGCCATGTTTCAAAATTGGGCTTCGTCTGCTGAGAATCTAATCTATGTCTCTTGGGATCCTCATCCTGATGTCGAGGTGACTCGGAACTCGATTCGAAATTGGGTTGCATCCTATACTAATCCCAACTATTACAAATGGGCCATTTGTCTCAAAGAGAACCCAGAGCATGTGATAGGAGATATCAGCATCATTGAAATGCACGAGGAAGATTTAAGTTGTGAAATTGGGTATGTTTTAGGAAAAAACTTTTGGGGCCGAGGTATGATGACAGAGGCCTTGAAAGCTGTGTTAGACTTTTGTTTTACTCAAGCAGGCTTTCAAAAGGTCAGAGCTCGCTACGCTAGTCTCAACCCAGCTTCAGGTCGTGTGATGGAAAAAGCGGGAATGTCTTATCTAAAAACCATTGCCAATGGTGTGGAGAGAAAAGACTACGTTGCGGACCTTATTTATTACCAGATAAGCAGGGAAGACAGGTGATTCGCTTTTCTGTTTCTACCAAAGTCAGACCTTGTCTGGCTTTTTTTGTGCCAGATTTCTAAATAAACTGATTAAATTCCTATTTTTGCCTATCATTGTCCCTGTTTTTTCTGGAGTTTTGGGGATATAATAGACCTATCAAATCAAAGAATGGAGGAAGGCAATGGACAATGTAATCTTTTTTATCAGTGTTTTTCTTGCTGGAATTCTTTCCTTCTTTTCTCCTTGTATCTTACCCGTGTTGCCAGTCTATGCAGGGGTTTTACTTGATGACAAAGATGGTGCTCAGGCTTCCAGCGGAAAATTTTCAATCTCACTTGTTAGTTTATTGCGAACTTTGGCCTTTATAGCGGGGATTTCTTTTATCTTTATCTTACTGGGTTATGGAGCTGGTTTTTTAGGCAATTTGCTTTATACTTCCTGGTTTCAGTATGTGACAGGTGCGATTATCATTCTCTTGGGCTTACACCAGATGGAAGTCCTACATTTGCAGGGCCTCTACAAGGAAAGAAGGCTACAATTAAAGAGACAGGGGCAAAAGGGTAACGGCTATAGTCAAGCATTTTTACTGGGGTTGACCTTTAGTTTTGCTTGGACGCCGTGTGTAGGGCCGGTTTTGGGCTCTGTTTTAGCCTTGGCGGCTTCTGGTGGCTCAGGTGCTTGGCAGGGAGCTGGTCTCATGTTGGTTTACACGCTGGGATTGGCACTACCATTTTTGGTTCTAGCTCTCGCCTCCAGCTATGTTTTGAAACATTTCCGAAAACTCCATCCTTATCTCGGGACCCTCAAAAAAGTGGGTGGTTTCCTCATTATCGTGATGGGAATCTTGGTGCTTTTGGGAAATGCTTCCATTTTGACTACATTATTTGAATAGAGAGGAAAAAGAAATGAAAAAATGGCAAACATGTCTCCTTGGAGTAGGCTCAATCTGTTGCTTGGCAGCCTGTTCGGCTAAAAATATGGCAGACGAGTCTACTATGAAGGAGCAAACCAAAACAGAACAAGTTAGTTCACAAACTGCCACTAAGGGTCAGGAAGTCGCTAATTTTGAACTGACAGGTGTAGATGGCAAGACCTATCGTTTATCTGACTACAAGGGCAAGAAAGTTTATCTCAAATTCTGGGCTTCTTGGTGTTCCATCTGTCTAGCCAGCCTTCCAGATACGGATGAAATCGCTAAAGAAGCTGGTGATGACTATGTAGTTTTGACAGTGGTCTCTCCTGGACACAAAGGTGAACAAGCAGAAGCGGACTTTAAGAATTGGTACAAGGGCTTGGATTATAAAAATTTCCCAGTTCTAATTGATCCATCAGGTAAACTCTTGGAAAGTTATGGTGTCCGTTCTTATCCGACTCAAGCCTTTATAGACAAGGAAGGCAAGCTGGTCAAAACGCAACCAGGTTTTATGGATAAGGAAATGATTTTAAAAGAATTGAAAGAAATGGGGTAGAGAAAGGCTATGAATGATAAAGTAAAACTTTTTGTCTTGGCAGGGGTCATTCTCCTAGCCATAACCGGTTTCTATTTTCTATTGATGCGAAATGCAGGGCAGACAGATAGCTCGCAAATTGAGAAAGCATCCGTTAGCCAAGGAGCAAAAACAGTGAAAAAAACAGAAGTGAGTAAAGACGCAGACTTGCACGAAATTTATCTAGCTGGAGGATGTTTCTGGGGAGTGGAGGAATACTTCTCACGCGTGCCTGGAGTGACAGATGCCGTTTCTGGCTATGCAAACGGTAGAGGGGAAACAACCAAGTACGAATTGATTAACCAAACAGGTCATGCGGAAACCGTCCATGTCACTTACGACGCCAATCAAATTTCCCTCAAGGAGATCCTGCTTCATTACTTCCGCATTATCAATCCAACCAGCAAAAATAAACAAGGAAATGATGTGGGGACCCAGTATCGTACTGGCGTTTATTACACAGATGACAAGGATTTGGAGGTAATCAACCAAGTCTTTGATGAAGTTGCTAAGAAATATGACCAACCTCTGGCAGTTGAAAAGGAAAACTTGAAGAATTTTGTGGTGGCGGAGGATTATCACCAAGACTACCTCAAGAAAAATCCAAATGGCTACTGTCATATCAATGTTAATCAGGCCGCCTATCCCGTCATCGATGCCAGCAAATATCCTAAACCAAGCGATGAAGAGTTGAAAAAGACCTTGTCACCTGAGGAGTATGCAGTTACCCAGAAAAATCAAACAGAACGAGCTTTTTCAAACCGCTATTGGGATAAATTTAAATCCGGTATCTATGTGGATGTGGCAACTGGCGAACCCCTCTTTTCATCAAAGGACAAGTTTGAGTCTGGTTGCGGATGGCCTAGTTTCACCCAACCAATCAGCCCGGATGTTGCCACTTACAAGGAAGATAAGTCTTACAATATGACGCGCATGGAAGTAAGAAGCCGAGTTGGAGATTCTCACCTTGGCCATGTCTTTACAGATGGGCCTCAGGACAAGGGGGGCTTGCGCTACTGTATCAATAGTCTTTCTATCCGCTTTATTCCCAAAGACCAAATGGCAGAAAAAGGCTATGCCTATTTACTAGATTATGTTGATTAAGAAGGCTTTCCTAAGCAGGTAGAGGAGAATTTTGCTATACTGATACTAGTAAGTGACAAAGGAGCAGAGCATGACCTACACAATTTTAATCGTAGAGGATGAGTATCTGGTAAGACAAGGATTGACCAAGCTGGTCAATGTAGCAGCCTACGATATGGAAATCATCGGTCAGGCTGAAAATGGAAGACAGGCTTGGGACTTAATTCAAAAGCAGGTGCCAGATATCATTTTAACCGATATCAATATGCCGCAGCTAAATGGCATCCAGTTGGCCAGTCTGGTCCGAGAAACCTATCCTCAGGTTCACCTAGTTTTTTTGACAGGTTACGATGATTTTGATTATGCCTTTTCTGCCGTCAAACTCGGTGTAGATGATTACCTGCTCAAACCCTTTTCGCGTCAGGATATTGAGGAAATGTTGGGGAAAATCAAGCAAAAACTAGACAAGGAAGAAAAAGAAGAGCAGTTACAAGATTTATTAACTGATAAGTTTGAGGGAAATCTGGCCCAGAAAATCCAGTCTCATCTGGCTGACAGTCAGTTTAGTTTGAAGTCTTTGGCCAGTGACCTAGGTTTTAGTCCGACTTATTTGAGCTCCTTGATTAAGAAAGAGTTGGGGTTGCCTTTTCAGGATTATCTGGTGAGAGAGCGTGTCAAACAAGCCAAGCTCTTGCTTTTGACCACAGATTTAAAGATTTATGAGATAGCCGAAAAGGTTGGTTTTGAGGATATGAACTACTTTACCCAACGTTTTAAACAGATTGCAGGTGTGACACCTCGTCAGTTTAAGAAGGGAGAAGGTCGATGAAGCGTTCTTCTCTTTTAGTCAGAATGGTTATTTCCATCTTTCTGGTCTTTCTCATTCTCCTAGCTGTGGTTGGGACTTTCTATTATCAATCTAGTTCATCAGCTATTGAGGCTACTATCGAGGGTAATAGCCAAACGACCATTAGCCAAACTAGCCACTTTATTCAGTCTTATATCAAAAAATTAGAAACCACCTCTACCAGTTTGACCCAGCAGAAGGATGTCTTAGCCTATGCTGAGAATCCCAGTCAAGACAAGGTAAAGGAAATCCGAGATCTGTTTTTGACCATCTTAAAGGCAGACCAGGACTTGAAAACGGTGGTACTGGTCACCAAATCTGGTCAGGTTATTTCTACAGATGATAGTGTGCAGATGAAAACTTCCTCAGATATGATGGCTGAGGATTGGTACAAAAAGGCCATTCATCAGGGAGCTAAGCCAGTTTTAACCCCAGCTCGTAAATCAGATAGTCAGTGGGTTATTTCTGTCACCCAAGAACTTGTTGATGCAGAGGGGGCCAATCTTGGCGTACTTCGTTTGGATATTTCCTATGAAACTCTGGAAGCCTATCTCAACCAACTCCAGTTGGGCCAGCAGGGTTTTGCCTTTATCATCAATGAAAACCATGAATTTGTCTACCATCCTAAACGTACTGTCTATAGCTCAGCTAGTGAAATGGAGGCTATGAAACCCTACATCGAGACGGGGCAGGGCTATACGCTGGACCACCAATCCTACGTCAGTCAGGAACAGATTACAGGTACTGATTGGACGGTTATAGGTGTGTCTTCACTGGAGAAGTTAGACCAGGTTCGGAGTCAATTCATGTGGACCTTGCTTGCTGCTAGTGCCTTATCTCTTCTTGCCTGTCTCTGCTTGGTGTGGTTCAGTCTCAAACGCTGGATTGCCCCTTTGAAGGATCTAAGAGAAACCATGCTGGAAATTGCTTCTGGTACACAAAATCTGCGTGCTAAGGAAGCTGGCGCCTATGAACTGAGAGAAGTGACTCGGCAGTTTAATGCCATGTTGGATCAGATTGACCAGTTGATGGCAGATGTGCGCAGGCAGGAAGAAGCGACCCGGCAGTATGAACTTCAAGCACTGTCGAGCCAGATTAACCCCCATTTCCTCTACAATACTTTGGATACTATCATCTGGATGGCTGAATTTCAGGATAGTCAGCGAGTGGTTCAGGTGACCAAGTCCTTGGCAACCTATTTCCGCTTGGCGCTCAACCAAGGAAGGGATTTGATTTCTCTTTCTGATGAAATCAATCATGTCCGCCAGTACCTCTTTATCCAGAAACAACGCTATGGTGATAAGCTGGAGTATGAGATTGCTGAAGAACCTGACTTTGATAATTTAGTCTTGCCTAAACTGGTGTTGCAACCTCTTGTAGAAAATGCCCTTTACCATGGCATTAAGGAGAAGGAAGGTCAGGGCCATATTAAAGTTTTTGTTCAGAAACAGGATACAGGGCTTGTCATCCGCATTGAGGATGATGGTGTTGGTTTCCAAGCTGCTGGCGATAGTAGTCAAAGTCAGCTCAAATGTGGGGGAGTTGGCCTTCAAAATGTCGACCAACGACTCAAACTTCATTTTGGAGACAATTACCAGATGAAGATCAATTCTGTACCCTCAAAAGGAACGACAGTTGAAATATACATCAATAAAATTGAAACTAGCTAACTCCCAGTTCACTCTGGGAGTTTTGCTTTTAAAATTCAGAATGATTAGTTGGCCTTGATAAAATCAGTAAAAAAAGATATGATAGATAGTGACAAAAGAGGTATCAAGTATGAAGGAAAAAGACATTCAAAGAGCAACAAGCCAGATTGTAGAAGATGTGTTAGAAAAGGCTAATTTGAAGCAAGGAGCTATCTTTGTTTTGGGCCTTTCTTCTAGTGAGGTGATAGGTGGTCAGATTGGCAAGGAATCCAGTCAAGAAATTGGGGAAATCATTGTGAAAACCATTCTAGATATCCTAGAGGGAAAAGGGATTCATCTAGCTGTTCAAGGTTGTGAACATGTCAATCGAGCCCTCGTCGTTGAACGTCAGGTGGCAGAGCAGCTTGGTCTTGAAATCGTCAGTGTCCTTCCTACACTTCATGCAGGAGGTTCCGGTCAGTTGGCAGCCTTCAAGTTTATGCGGGATCCAGTTGAGGTTGAATTTATCAAGGCCCATGCTGGGTTGGATATCGGAGATACTGCGATTGGCATGCATGTTAAGCATGTTCAGGTTCCGATTCGCCCTCTTTTGAGAGAAATTGGGCATGCCCATGTAACGGCTCTTGCAAGTCGTCCCAAACTAATCGGAGGTGCGCGTGCGCAGTATCCACAAGATTCTATCAGAAAGTCGTGAAATTATTCTGTAGTAAAAGAAGAAAAGTAAAAGACAGAGGAAGTAATGGTATTTATACCATTACTTCCTCTGTTCTCTTTTGTTGAATTTTGTGTAAAGTGCTCCAATAAGACCAGTTTTTACAAGAAGAAGGGGTGCTATCTGATGGAGAATTGCCAAAAGTAGAAAAAAGCAACGTAGAGATTTTTTTCGTTATAGAAATCAGTAAACAAACCTGGATTTAGCTGTTCTAGGTCGGCTTTTTTGTGCTATACTTAAGATATGCATAGAAAAACAGTGATTGATTTTAGGGCTTTGGGGGAGAGATACACTTTTACCCAGCCAATCAAAGAGTTAAAAACGAGAGACTTATCAGAAGTAGCGGACTTGCTGGCACAAGTGGAAAGCTACCAAGAGCAGGGCTACTATGTGGTGGGCTACGTCAGTTACGAGGCTGCACCTGCATTTGAGGAGAAATTAGCAGTTCATAAAGCTCCTTTACTGGGAGAGTATCTGCTATATTTTACAGTTCACGATAGGGTAGAAACATCGTCTATTCCTCTGACTTATGAGGAAGTAGATCTGCCTTCAAATTGGCATGAACTAACATCTGCAGAGGACTATGAAAAAGCTATTTCCAAGATTCACCATCATTTGCGTCAGGGGGACACCTATCAGGTAAATTACACTGTCCAACTCAAGCAAGACTTAAACGCCAATCCTTTTGCCATTTACAATCGTATGGTGGTAGAACAGGAGGCGGGCTACAATGCCTATGTTGAACATGATGAGATGGCAGTGATTTCCATGAGTCCAGAGCTCTTTTTTGAGCAAAATGACCGAGAATTAACGACTCGTCCAATGAAAGGAACAACCCAGCGGGGAGTGACTGACCAAGAAGACCTTGCCCAAGCTAGCTGGCTAGAACAGGATCCTAAAAATCGCTCTGAAAATATGATGATTGTGGATCTTTTGCGCAACGATATGAACCGTATTTCTGAGGTGGGGAGTGAGCATGTAGAACGTCTGTGTCAAGTAGAACAGTATTCAACTGTTTGGCAGATGACGTCGACCATCAAGAGTCAGTTACGACCGGATGTGGACCTAGTTGAAATCTTCCGTTCGCTCTTTCCATGTGGATCTATCACAGGAGCTCCCAAAATTGCGACCATGGAAATCATCAAGAACTTGGAGCCTCAACCGCGTGGAGTCTACTGCGGAACGATTGGTCTCTTGCTTCCAAATGGGCGACGAATTTTCAATGTCGCCATTCGGACTATTCAACTGCATCAAGAAAAAGCCATCTATGGAGTTGGAGGCGGCATTACTTGGGATAGTACTTGGGAATCTGAATACCGAGAGGTTCATCAAAAGGCGGCTGTACTCTATCGTAAACAAGCACGTTTCCAATTGATTACAACTGGGAAAATCAGTCAAAAACAACTGCTTTTTGAAGATCAACATCTGGAAAGACTGACAAAGGCGAGCCGATATTTTGCCTATCCTTTTGATCCAGAAAACCTGAGACAAAAGATAGAGAAAGAGTGTCAGACCAGCGATTCCCACCAGGACTACCTTTTGCGAATCATCCTCAGTAAATCTGGAGAGATAGAACTCAGTCGCCAAATCTTAACACCCCTCAGTCCAAGCTTCTGCAAAGCTAAACTCTTCCTGCAAGAAGCAGATTTGAATCAATCCTTTACCTACTTTAAAACCACTCATAGACCGCATTTAAATCTAGATAAACAAGAAATCATTTACCATAATGCAGCAGGAGAGCTATTGGAAACGTCTATCGGGAATCTAGTTCTGAAAATCGCTGGAAAACTATACACACCACCTACCAGTCAAGGAATTTTGCCAGGAATCTACCGTCAACATTTGCTAGAAAGAGGACGAGTAGAAGAAAAAGTCTTGACTTTGGCAGACTTGGACCAAGCAGAAGCTGTCTATGGCTGTAACGCGGTCAGAGGCTTGTATGAGTTGGAAGTGATATAATTATAAATTTTTTAATTAATTTTTAGATTTATTTGTTAATATTTAATATTTGATTTGAAAGCAAAATTAAAAATATGGTATACTAATAAGTATAAATCATTAAAAACAATGGAGATTTTTATGAAAAAATCAAAAAAAATTTTAGTAACCAGCTTAGCAACTGCAACACTGGGACTTATTGCATTATCAGATACAACTGGAGACTTTCCTTTTTCGGCTCAGCATGTTTCTGCTCAAGAAAAGGATGCATCTAAAAATGGTAAGGTTGTAAAAGAGAATACAACTTCGGCGCCAAATCAAGCTGAAAAATCAAAAACACCAGCGCAAAATCCTGCTGAGAAACCAAAAACACCAGCGCAAAATTCTGCTGAGAAACCGAAAACACCAGCACAAAAACCTGCTGAGAAACCAAAAACACCAGCACAAAAACCTGCTGAGAAACCGAAAACACCAGCTCAAAAACCTGCTGAGAAACCTAAAAATACAAGTCCTAAAGAGGATAAGTCCAAATCTACAGCTCAGTCTGGTTGGGTAGGCTCATCGTACTATGAAAATGGTACTAAAGTTACTAATAAGTGGATTTTTGATAAAAAAGCTAATTCTTATTTCTATCTAAATGCTTCGGGAAACTATGTCCAAAATGCTTGGGTAGGCAATTACTATCTTAAATCAGATGGTAAAATGGCTAAGAGTGAATGGATTTATGATAAAAACTATGGTTCATATTATTATCTAACCGCAGAAGGTAGCTACGCTCGAAACGCATGGGTAGGTAATTACTATCTTAAATCAGACGGGAAAAGAGCTAAAAATGAATGGTTTTATGACAATAACTATGGGTCATACTATTATTTAACAGGAGAAGGTAGCTACGCTCGCAACACATGGGTAGGCAATTACTATCTTAAATCAGATGGTAAGATGGCTAAAGCTGAGTGGATTTATGACAAAAACTATGGATCCTATTATTATCTAACAGCAGAAGGAAGCTACGCTCGCAACAAATGGGTAGGTAATTACTATCTAAAATCAGATGGTAAGATGGCCAAAAATGAATGGGTAGATGGTGGTCGTTATTATGTTGATTCTGATGGAAAGATGGTTAAAAGTGACTGGATTTATGATAAAAACTATGGATCCTATTATTATCTAACAGCAGAAGGAAGCTACGCTCGCAACAAATGGATAGGTAAATATTATCTCAAATCAGATGGTAAGATGGCCAAGAATGAATGGGTAGATGGTGGCCGTTATTATGTTGAATCAGACGGTAAAATGGCTAAGGACAAATGGGTAGATGGTGGCCGTTACTATGTAGGATACGATGGTGTGTGGCAACCAAAACCAGCAGCCGGGAATCCATACTCAGCAGCTTTAAAGAGAGCACAAGGTTATAATGAGATTCATTTGTCAAAAAAAAGAATTTATGAGATGTTAATTTTTGAAGGTTTTAATAGTGACACTGCACAATATGCTATCAATCATTTGCAAGCAGACTATAAGGCGAATGCCTTAGCTAAAGCAAGAGAATACCGAAAATACAGCAATCTCTCAAAAACGAAAATTTATGACTGGCTAACTTCTCCTAGTATTGACAAATTTACCAAAGAAGAAGCCAACTATGCTATTCAAAAACTTAATCTACCATCAGAAGGCAGCTATCCTCGCAATAAATGGGTAGGATACTATTATTATAAATCAGATGGTAAGATGGCCAAGAATGAATGGGTAGATGGTGGCCGTTATTATGTTGAATCAGACGGTAAAATGGCTAAGGACAAATGGGTAGATGGTGGCCGTTACTATGTAGGATACGATGGTGTGTGGCAACCAAAACCAGCAGCCGGGAATCCATACTCAGCAGCTTTAAAGAGAGCACAAGGTTATAATGAGATTCATTTGTCAAAAAAAAGAATTTATGAGATGTTAATTTTTGAAGGTTTTAATAGTGACACTGCACAATATGCTATCAATCATTTGCAAGCAGACTATAAGGCGAATGCCTTAGCTAAAGCAAGAGAATACCGAAAATACAGCAATCTCTCAAAAACGAAAATTTATGACTGGCTAACTTCTCCTAGTATTGACAAATTTACCAAAGAAGAAGCGAACTACGCCATTCAACATTTGGGTGACTAATTTTTACAAATAGTGAAGCAAATGAGATGTTTTAATATTGGTTTTTAACACGCAAACCTTTGCATAAAGTTGACGATTTTGTTATACTATATCTGTAAGCATTTTCAGTTTAAAAGGAGAAGACGATGAGTCAAAAGATTATTGGGATTGACCTTGGTGGGACATCTGTTAAGTTCGCAATTTTAACTCAAGAAGGAGAAATCCAAGAAAAATGGTCTATCAAGACCAATATTTTGGACGAAGGAAGCCATATTGTAGACGATATGATTGAGTCTATTCAGCATCGCTTGGACTTGCTTGGATTGTCTGCTACGGATTTCCGAGGCATTGGAATGGGATCACCTGGTGTGGTTGACCGTGAAAAAGGGACTGTTATCGGTGCCTACAACCTCAACTGGAAAACCCTTCAACCAATCAAAGAAAAGATTGAAAAATCCTTGGGGATTCCATTCTTCATTGATAATGATGCCAACGTAGCTGCTCTTGGTGAGCGCTGGATGGGGGCTGGTGAAAACCAACCAGACGTTGTCTTTATGACACTTGGTACAGGTGTTGGTGGCGGTATCGTGGCAGAAGGCAAATTGCTTCACGGTGTCGCTGGTGCGGCAGGAGAGCTTGGTCATATCACTGTTGACTTTGACCAACCAATCGCTTGTACTTGTGGTAAGAAAGGCTGTCTTGAGACAGTTGCTTCTGCAACAGGGATTGTCAACTTGACACGTCGTTATGCAGATGAATACGAAGGCGATGCGGCCTTGAAACGCTTGATCGACGACGGTGAAGAAGTAACTGCTAAAACTGTCTTTGACCTTGCAAAAGAAGGGGACGACCTTGCCTTGATCGTTTATCGTAACTTCTCACGTTACTTGGGAATCGCGTGTGCCAACATCGGCTCCATCCTCAACCCATCAACGATTGTTATCGGTGGTGGGGTGTCAGCTGCGGGAGAATTCCTTCTCCAAGGCGTGCAAAAGGTTTATGATGAAAATACCTTCCCACAAGTACGCACATCAACTAAATTAGCTCTCGCAACTCTAGGAAATGACGCTGGAGTTATCGGAGCAGCATCACTTGTATTGCAATAAGATCATAAAAGGAGAAAAACACTACTTTAAAGCCAGTGATTTTCCTCCTTTCTTTTTTTATGCTATACTAGTTAGGACAATAAATGAGGTGAGAGTAAATGACAAAAGCAGATACGATTTTTAAAGAAAATATTGAACGAATCCTCAAAGACGGTGTCTTTTCTGAGCAGGCTCGTCCCAAGTACAAGGATGGGACAGTTGCTAATTCCAAGTACGTAACGGGTGCCTTTGCGGAGTATGATTTGTCTAAGGGGGAATTCCCCATCACAACCTTGCGTCCCATTGCGATCAAATCTGCCATCAAGGAAGTGCTCTGGATTTACCAAGATCAGTCTAATAGCCTAGATGTTCTCAATGATAAGTACAATGTTCACTACTGGAATGACTGGGAAGTGGGAGATACGGGAACCATCGGTGAACGCTATGGGGCGGTCGTTAAGAAACACGACATCATTAACAAGATTCTCAAGCAGTTGGAAGCCAATCCTTGGAATCGTCGCAATATCATCTCGCTCTGGGATTATGAGGCTTTTGAGGCAACAGACGGCCTCCTTCCATGCGCCTTTCAGACCATGTTTGATGTCCGTCGAGTAGATGGGGAAATCTATCTGGATGCGACCTTGACCCAGCGTTCGAATGATATGTTGGTGGCCCACCATATCAATGCCATGCAGTATGTGGCTTTACAGATGATGATTGCTAAGCATTTTGGATGGAAGGTTGGGAAGTTTTTCTATTTTATCAACAACCTCCATATCTATGATAATCAGTTTGAACAAGCTCAGGAATTGCTCCGTCGTGAGCCGTCAAACTGCCAACCACGCTTGATTTTAAATGTTCCTGATGGGACCAATTTCTTTGATATCAAAGCGGAGGACTTTGAGTTGGTTGACTATAATCCGGTTAAGCCACAGCTGAAGTTTGATTTGGCTATTTAATAACATAAAAAGAAGTTGAGATTTCTCAACTTCTTTTGTTGCTTAATGTGATACGCGACGGCGAGCCGCTTTTTTACGGTTTTCTTCGATGAAAGCTGCTTTTTGCTCTTCTGGCTCAATCACTTTCTTTTTAATTGCGTACACTGCACCTGCAACGGCAGCGACAGTTCCTGCGACACCTGTTACAAGACCTTTAGCGAATCCTTTAGCCATGAGTCTTCCTCCTTTATCTTCCCGATCAGCCAGGCTCCTTAAGTGGTAGCATTTTTCTGACTGACCTTTTTGTGATATAATAATAGTAACGAAAAAATGGAAATTTTTCAAGGAAAAAAGATGAAAACAAAAATAATTGTGATTGTTGGACCGACTGCTGTTGGGAAGACAGCCCTTGCTATCGAAGTGGCCAAGCTCTTTGATGGAGAGGTGGTCAGTGGTGACAGTCAGCAAGTATACAGAGGGTTGGATATTGGGACGGCCAAGGTTAGCCCAGAGGAGCAAGTAGCTGTTCCTCATCATTTGATTGATGTCAGAGAGGTGACCGAGTCTTACTCGGCTTTTGATTTTGTTTCAGAAGCTAAGAAGGCCATTGAGGATATTCAAAACCGTGGCAAGCTAGCCATTATCGCTGGAGGCACAGGCCTTTATATCCAGAGCTTGCTTGAAGGCTATCATCTAGGTGGGGAAACACCTCATGAGGAGATATTAGCCTATCGAGCTAGTTTAGAGCCTTTATCAGATGAAGAATTAGCCAATCTTGTGGAGCAAGCAGGCCTTGAAATTCCCCAGTTTAACCGTCGTCGTGCCATGCGTGCCTTGGAAATTGTCCATTTTGGTCAGGATTTGGAAAATCAGGAAAGTCCTTATGAACCTTTGATTATCTGCTTGGATGATGAACGCAGTCAGCTTTATGAACGGATTAACCATCGTGTGGATTTGATGTTTGAGGCTGGATTATTGGATGAAGCCAAGTGGCTCTTTGAGCATTATCCAGATGTACCAGCAGCCAAAGGCATTGGCTACAAGGAACTTTTTCCTTATTTCCGTGGGGAGCAAACTCTTGAGGAAGCCAGCGATAGTCTCAAACAGGCGACTCGCCGTTTTGCTAAGCGTCAGTTGACCTGGTTCCGTAATCGCATGCAGGTCACCTTTTATCAGATAGGAGAGCCTGGTGTGCAAGACCGTATTTTAAGCCAGATAGAGGAGTTTTTAGATGATTGAAACGGAGAAAAAAGAGGAACGGGTCCTGCTCATTGGTGTTGAACTGCAGGGTATGGATAATTTCGACCTCTCCATGGAAGAGTTGGCCAGTCTGGCTAAGACAGCTGGGGCAGTCGTAGTAGATAGCTACAGGCAAAAACGGGAAAAGTATGACTCCAAGACCTTCGTTGGTTCTGGTAAGTTGGAAGAGATTGCGCGGATGGTTGATGCAGAAGAAATTACTACTGTCATCGTCAATAATCGCTTGACTCCACGGCAAAATGTCAATTTAGAAGAAGTTCTCGGTGTCAAGGTCATTGACCGTATGCAGTTGATTCTGGATATCTTTGCCATGCGGGCTCGAAGCCATGAAGGAAAACTCCAAGTTCATTTGGCTCAGCTCAAGTATCTCTTGCCCCGCTTGGTTGGTCAGGGGATTATGCTCAGCCGTCAGGCAGGGGGAATTGGTTCCCGTGGACCTGGTGAAAGTCAGCTGGAACTGAACCGTCGTAGTGTTCGTAATCAAATCACAGATATCGAGCGCCAGCTCAAGGTGGTTGAGAAAAATCGGGCGACAGTCAGAGAAAAACGCTTGGAGTCAAGCACCTTTAAGATTGGTTTGATTGGCTACACCAATGCTGGGAAATCAACCATCATGAACACCTTGACCAGTAAGACCCAGTATGAAGCAGACGAGCTCTTTGCGACTCTGGATGCGACGACAAAGAGTATCCATTTGGGAGGTAATCTACAGGTGACTTTAACTGATACGGTTGGCTTTATCCAAGATTTGCCAACTGAATTGGTGTCCAGTTTCAAGTCAACCTTGGAAGAAAGTAAGCATGTAGACCTTCTGGTTCATGTCATCGATGCCAGCAATCCTTACCACGAGGAACATGAAAAAACAGTCCTGTCCATCATGAAAGACCTGGACATGGAGGATATTCCTCGCCTGACCCTTTATAATAAAGCGGATTTGGTGGAGGATTTCATGCCTACCCAAACGCCGTATGCCCTCATTTCTGCCAAGTCTGAAGATAGTCGTGAGCAGTTGCAGGCTTTGTTTTTGGAGAAAATCAAGGATATTTTCGAACCCTTTACCCTGCGCGTGCCTTTTTCAAAGTCTTACAAGATTCATGATTTAGAAAATGTAGCGATTCTGGAGGATCGTGACTATCAAGATGACGGGGAAGTGATTACAGGCTACATTTCTGAGAAAAATAAATGGAGGTTAGAGGAATTTTATGACTGATATTAAAACGTTGGCTCTAAAGTATGGAGGTTATACAAGTCTGGATAAGGTCTATCTAGATCAGCTTCTAGCTAGCAAAACAGAGCAAGAGCAGTTGGCTCTCATCACACCTCCTCCGAGTGTAGTCAATGCCTACTTTGCTGAACTCTACCAGAAAAAGAGTCCTGAAGCTGCGACGGATTATTTTTCAGAACTCAGTCAGGAACTGAACCTCTACAATGCTGAGCCAAGTTTCACCTTTGAAAATAAGCCTTTTATTCGTCTTAATTTATCTGGCAAATCTTTTGGATTTTGCTATGAGAGTAAGGGCCTGGGGCGAATCTTCTCTGAAAATGAAGAGGTAATCTCGGATGACTTGCTCTTTGAGATTGCGCAAATTTTCCCCCATCAACTCGTCTTTGAAGAGTCTGGTAATATTTACATGAAGGCTGTCGGAGATGAAGAAGTTGTTAGTGTGGAGAATCTCACAGCATTGACAGACTTGGAAAGTTTTGCTGATGGTCGCAAACGTCTCAAGGGCTACAGCCAAGAGGATTTATTGCAAGAAGCTGTTGCTTTTTCTGGCAGTCGCTATTTCCGATCGGAAAATCGCACAGCTATGTTATATATTGATTAATTAGAAAGTATCGAATGGATATTCAATTTTTAGGAACAGGGGCCGGTCAGCCCTCTAAAGCTCGCAACGTTTCAAGTCTAGCATTGAAACTCTTGGACGAGATTAACGAAGTCTGGCTCTTTGACTGTGGAGAAGGAATGCAAAATCGTATTCTGGAAACCACAATTCGACCACGTAAGGTCAGCAAAATCTTTATCACTCACTTGCACGGAGATCACATCTTTGGATTGCCAGGATTTCTCTCTAGCCGTGCTTTTCAGGCTAATGAGGAGCAGACAGATTTGGACATTTATGGACCACAAGGGATCAAGTCATTTGTCTTAACCAGTCTACGTGTGTCGGGTTCTCGTCTGCCTTATCGCATTCATTTTCATGAGTTTGACCAAGATTCTCTAGGGAAAATCCTTGAGACCGATAAATTCACGGTGTATGCAGAGGAGCTGGACCACACTATTTTCTGTGTTGGCTATCGTGTCATGCAAAAGGACTTAGAAGGTACCTTGGATGCTGAAAGACTTAAGGCTGCTGGTGTTCCATTTGGCCCGCTTTTTGGAAAAATCAAAAACGGTCAGGACGTTGTTCTAGAAGACGGAACTGAAATCAAAGCTGCTGACTATATCTCAGCGCCACGTCCAGGTAAGATTATCACCATTCTGGGCGACACCCGAAAAACCAATGCTAGTGTGCGTCTGGCTGTCAACGCCGATGTCTTGGTTCACGAGTCGACTTATGGCAAAGGAGATGAAAAAATTGCCCGCAACCACGGTCACTCAACCAATATGCAGGCAGCACAAGTAGCAGCAGAAGCCGGTGCTAAGCGCCTCCTGCTCAATCATATCAGCGCTCGTTTCCTTTCAAAAGATATCAGCCAGCTCAAGAAAGATGCGGCAACTGTTTTTGAAAATGTCCATGTGGTTAAAGACTTGGAAGAAGTGGAAATTTAGAAGATTGAGAAAGGATAAGTATGCGTACTATTCTGATTACCGGAGCAAGCGGTGGCTTAGCCCAAGAAATGGTCAAACTCTTGCCAAATGACCAACTCATCTTGCTAGGTAGAAACAAGGAAAAACTAGTCCAACTATATGGAAATCATCCTCATGTGGAATTGATTGAAATCGATATTACTGATGACTCAGCCCTAGAAGCTCTGGTAGCTGACCTCTATCTCCGTTATGGCAAGATTGATGTCTTGATTAACAACGCTGGCTATGGAATTTTTGAAGATTTCGACCAGATTTCTGACAAAGACATTCACCAGATGTTTGAGGTTAATACCTTTGCTCTGATGAATCTATCTCGTCGTCTTGGAACTTGCATGAAGGAGAGGGGAAAAGGGCATATCATCAATATCATCAGTATGGCAGGTTTGATAGCGACTAGCAAGTCCAGTCTCTACTCAGCGACAAAGTTTGCGGCTATTGGATTTTCAAATGCGCTGCGCCTCGAACTCATGCCCTATGGTGTCTATCTAACGACGGTCAATCCAGGACCGATTCGTACTCCCTTTTTTGACCAGGCTGACCCAGATGGGACCTATCTCAAGTCGGTTGACCGCTTTCTCTTAGAACCAGATGCAGTCGCTAGAAAGATTGTCAGAATCATACGAAAAAACAAACGGGAACTCAATCTCCCAGTTTTGTTGAACCTAGCCCATAAGTTTTATACCCTCTTTCCCAAGCTAGCTGATAAGTTGGCTGGGGGGATTTTTAATTATAAGTAAAAGGAGTTCCTTACAAAAGGAACTTTTTTATAATATTGATCTGAGTGTCAAAAATTTGTTTGTTTCTGTTCTAAATCTACATTCACTTTTTTCGAATCTTCTACAAATTTTAGAAAAAACAATCAAAAATATGATTTTTTGTGTTTAGGGCATTGAAATTTCCTATATTATTTTATAAAATAAGGGTAAAAGGCTATGAAAAAGTAATACGCTTACAAATAAATGGAAGCGGTTACTAAAGGAGGATTTTATGGAAAAAGGCCATTGGAATCGTAAAAGAGTCTACAGCATTCGTAAGTTTGCCGTAGGCGCTTGCTCTGTCATGATTGGAACCTGTGCGGTTCTATTTGGAGGAAGTGTCATTGGAGAACCACCAGTTTTCGCGGATGAAACTCCTATCACCCACACTGTGGAACAAGCAAAAGAGGAAAGTCCGGCAGTGGAGGAAAAAGAAGATCAAGCTGTAGCAGAGCACAAGGATGCTGCAAGTGTCGACCAAAGTCAAGCTGCTCCAATTGAAGCAAGCAAACCAGAGAAGAAAGAAGAGGAACCTGTAGCTCCAAAAGAGGAGAAAGCATCTCTAAAACCTGAAGAAACAGCACCAAAGGTAGAATCTCAAGCTTCAAATCAAGAAAAGCCTGTCAAGGAAGAGTTGAAAGCTGCGACAAATGAAGAAGTGAATCAAATGATTGAAGATAGAAAAGTGAATTTTAATCAAAATTGGCACTTTAAACTCAATGCGAATCCTAAAGAAGCTGTGAAATCGGATGCAGATGTATCAACATGGCAAAAATTGGATCTCCCACACGACTGGAGTATCTTTAACGATTTTGACCATCAGTCACCTGCCCAAAACGAGGGTGGACAGCTCAATGGTGGTGAAGCTTGGTATCGCAAGACCTTTAAACTTGATGAAAAAGATCTCAAGAAAAATGTTCGTGTCACTTTTGATGGTGTCTATATGGACTCTCAAGTCTATGTCAATGGCCAGTTAGTGGGGCATTATCCAAATGGATATAACCAGTTCTCATACGATATCACCAAATACCTTCACAAAGATGGTCGTGAGAATGTGATTGCTGTCCATGCGGTTAACAAACAGCCAAGTAGCCGTTGGTACTCAGGTAGTGGTATCTACCGTGATGTAACCTTGCAAGTGACTGATAAGGTTCATGTTGAGAAAAATGGAACAACCATCTTAACACCAAAACTTGAACAACAGCAACATGGCAAGGTTGAAACTCATGTAGCCAGCAAGATTGTCAATACAGACGATAAAGACCATGAACTGGTGGCAGAGTATCAAATCGTTGAACGTGGTGGTCAGGCTGTAACAGGCTTGGTTCGTACAGCGAGCCGTACCTTGAAAGCACATGAATCAACAAGTCTTGATGCGATTTTAGAAGTTGAACAACCAAAACTCTGGACAGTTTTAAATGATAAACCTGCCTTGTACGAATTGATTACGCGTGTTTACCGTGACGGTCAATTGGTCGATGCTAAGAAAGATTTGTTTGGTTACCGTTACTATCATTGGACTCCAAATGAAGGTTTCTCTTTGAATGGTGAACGAATTAAATTCCATGGTGTTTCCTTGCACCATGACCACGGAGCGCTTGGAGCAGAAGAAAATTATAAAGCAGAATACCGTCGTCTCAAACAAATGAAGGAGATGGGCGTTAACTCCATCCGTACAACTCATAACCCTGCAAGTCCACAGACCTTGCAAATCGCAGCAGAACTTGGTTTGCTGGTTCAGGAAGAGGCCTTTGATACGTGGTATGGTGGCAAGAAACCATATGACTACGGACGTTTCTTTGAAAAAGATGCCACTCACCCAGAAGCTAGAAAAGGTGAAAAATGGTCTGACTACGATCTTCGTACCATGGTCGAAAGAGATAAAAATAACCCAGCTGTCTTCATGTGGTCTATCGGAAACGAAATCGGTGAAGCCAATGGTAATGCTCACTCTCTTGCAACGGTTAAACGCTTAGTAAAAGTGATTAAAGATGTTGATACTACACGTTATGTTACCATGGGAGCAGATAAGTTCCGCTTTGGTGATGGTAGCGGTGATCATGAGAAAATTGCTAATGAACTGGATGCAGTTGGTTTCAACTATTCAGAAGACAACTACAAGAAACTTCGTGCGAAACATCCAAACTGGTTGATTTACGGTTCCGAAACATCTTCAGCTACCCGTACACGTGGAAGTTACTATCGCCCTGAACAGGAATTGAAACATAGTAACGGACCTGAGCGTCATTACGAACAGTCTGACTATGGTAATGACCGAGTTGGCTGGGGTAAAACGGCAACAGATTCATGGACGTTTGATCGTGACAACGCTGGCTATGCTGGACAGTTTATCTGGACAGGTACGGACTATATCGGTGAACCTACACCATGGCACAACCAAAACCAAACTCCCGTTAAGAGCTCTTACTTTGGTATCGTAGATACAGCGGGTATTCCAAAACATGACTTCTACCTCTACCAAAGCCAATGGGTTTCTGTCAAGAAGAAACCAATGGTTCACCTTCTTCCTCACTGGAACTGGGAGAATAGAGACTTGGCCTCTAAAGTAGAAGATGCACAAGGAAAGATTCCAGTTCGCGCTTACTCTAATGCTGCAAGTGTTGAATTGTTCTTGAACGGTCAATCTCTCGGTGTTAAAAAGTTCAACAAAAAACAAACTAGTGATGGTCGTACCTACCAAGAAGGTGCCAATGCTAAGGAACTCTATCTTGAGTGGAAGGTTGCTTACCAACCAGGTACTTTGGAAGCTGTAGCTCGTGATGAAGCTGGTAAAGAAATTGCACGTGACAAGATTACCACTGCAGGTCAACCTGCAGGTGTTCGTCTCATCAAGGAAGAACACGCAATCGCTGCAGATGGAAAAGACTTGACTTACATCTACTATGAAATCGTAGACAGCCAAGGAAATGTGGTACCAACTGCCAATAATTTGGTTCGTTTCCAATTGCATGGACAAGGTCAACTGGTTGGTGTTGATAATGGGGAACAAGCCAGCCGTGAACGCTACAAGGCACAACCTGATGGTTCTTGGATCCGCAGAGCCTTTAACGGTAAAGGGGTTGCCATTGTTAAATCAACTGAGCAAGCAGGTAAATTCACCCTTACTGCCCACTCTGATCTCTTGAAATCGGACCAAGTCACTGTCTTTACAGGTAAGAAAGAAGGACAAGAAAAAACTGTTTTAGGTACAGAAGTACCAAAAGTACGTACTGTTATTGAGAAAGAGCCAAAAATGCCGAAGACAGTCGGTTTTATCTACAGTGATGGCAGTCGTGAAAAACGTCCAGTCACTTGGTCTTCAGTTGATGTGAGCCAAGCAGGAGTTGTGACTGTTAAAGGTATGGCAGACGGACGCGAAGTTGAGGCCCGTGTCGAAATTCTAGCAATCGCAAATGAGCTTCCAACTGTTAAGCGTGTTGCTCCAGGAACAGACTTGAGCGCTGTTGATAAATACGTTTCTATTGCTGTTACGGATGGAAGCGTACAAGAATACGAAGTTGATAAGTGGGAGATTTCGGAAGCAGATAAAGCTAAACTGTCAGTTGCAGGATCACGTATTCAAATGACTGGTCAACTGGGTGGTGAGACTATTCACGCTACCCTTGTAGTAGAAGAAGGTGAGGCTGCAGCACCTGTAGCACCAACTGTAACGGTTGGTGGCGAATCTGTCACTGGTCTTACTACTCAAAATCCAATGCAATATCGAACTCTTGCTTACGGTGCATCCTTGCCAGAAGTTGTAGCAAGTGCTGAAAATGCGGATGTTACTGTAGTCCAAGCAAGTGCAGCAAACGGCATGCGTGCAAGCATCTATGTTCAACCAAAAGATGGTGGACCTCTTCAAACCTATGCAATTCAATTCCTTGAAGAAGCACCGAAAATTGACCACTTGAGCCTACAAGTGGAGCAAGCTGACGGTCTTAAAGAAGACCAAACAGTGAAATTGTCTGTACTCGCTCACTATCAAGACGGAACACAAGCAGTTTTACCAGCTGATAAAGTAAACTTCTCTACAAGTGGTGAAGGGGAAGTCGCAGTTCGTAAAGGAATGCTTGAGTTACATAGGCCAGGAACAGTCACTCTCAAAGCAGAATATGAGGGGGCTAGAGGTCAAATCGATCTCACGATCCAAGCCAACACAGAGAAGAAGATTGCGCAATCTATTCGTCCAGTAAATGTAGTGACAGACTTGCATCAAGAACCTACTCTTCCAACAACAGTAACGGTTGAGTATGACAAAGGTTTCCCTAAAACTCATAAAGTCACTTGGCAAGCTATTCCGAAAGAAAAACTTGACTCCTATCAAACATTTGAAGTACTAGGTAAAGTTGAAGGTATTGACCTTGAAGCGCGTGCTAAAGTCTCTGTAGAAGGTATTGTTTCGGTTGAAGAAGTCAGCGTGACAACACCAATTTCAGAAGCGCCACAATTACCAGAAAGTGTTCGTACCTACGATTCAAATGGCCACGTTTCAGCTGCCAAGGTTGCATGGGATGCGATTCAATCAGAGCAATACGCCAAGGAAGGTGTCTTTACAGTTAATGGTCGCCTAGAAGGTACGCTATTAACAACTAAACTTCATGTTCGCGTATCTGCTCAAACTGAGAAGGGAGCAAATATTTCTGACCAATGGACCGGATCAGAATTGCCACTTGCCTTTGCTTCAGACTCAAATCCAACTGATCCTGTTTCAAACGTCAACGATAAATTGATTTCCTTTAATGACCGCCCAGCTAACCGTTGGACAAACTGGAACCGTACTAATCCAGAAGCTTCAGTTGGTGTCCTATTCGGAGATTCAGGTATTTTGAGCAAACGTTCAGTTGATAATCTAAGTGTCGGATTCCACGAAGACCACGGAGTTGGTGTACCGAAGTCTTATGTGATTGAATATTATGTCGGTAAGACCGTTCCAACCGCCCCTAAAAACCCTAGCTTTGTAGGTGAGGAAAACCATGCCTTTAATGATCCTGCAAACTGGAAAGAGGTAAGCAATCTCAAAGCACCAGCTCAATTAAAAGCTGGAGAAATGAATCATTTCAGCTTTGATAAAGTTGAGACCTATGCGGTTCGCATTCGTATGGTTCGACTTGATAGCAAGAAAGGAACGTCTATCACAGAAGTACAAATTTTTGCGAAACAAGTTGCGGCAGCTAAACAAGGACAAACAAGAATCCAAGTTGACGGTAAAGACTTAGCAAACTTTAACCCTGATTTGACTGACTACTATCTTGAGTCAGTAGATGGAAAAGTTCCTGCAGTAACAGCAAGTGTTAGCAACAATGGTCTCGCTACCGTCGTTCCAAGCGTTCGTGAAGGTGAGCCAGTTCGTGTTATCGCGAAAGCTGAAAATGGCGACATCCTAGGAGAATACCGTCTACACTTTACAAGCAATAAAGACTTGCTCTCTCGTAAACCAGTTGCTGCGGTCAAACAAGCTCGCTTGCTACAAGTAGGGCAACCACTTGAATTGCCAACTAAGGTTCCTGTTTACTTCACAGGTAAAGACGGTTACGAAACAAAAGACTTGGCAGTGGAATGGGAAGAAGTTCCAGCAGAAAATCTGACTAAAGCAGGCCAATTTACTGTTCGAGGTCGTGTCCTTGGTAGTGATCTTGTTGCTGAGTTCACTGTACGAGTGACAGACAAACTTGGTGAAGCTCTTTCAAATAACCCAGAGTATGATGAAAATAGTAACCGCGCCTTTGCTTCAGCCACTAACGACATTGATAGAAACTCCCATGACCGTGTGGACTATCTCAATGACGGAAATCATTCAGAAAATCGTCGTTGGACAAACTGGTCTCCAACACCATCTTCTAATCCAGAAGTATCAGCAGGTGTGATCTTCCGTGAAAATGGTAAGATTGTAGAACGGACTGTAGCGCAAGCCAAACTTCATTTCTTTGCAGATAGTGGTACGGATGCCCCATCTAAACTCGTTTTGGAACGCTATATTGGCCCAGACTTTGAAGTTCCTACCTACTATTCAAACTATCAAGCCTACGACGCAGGCCATCCATTCAACAATCCAGAAAATTGGGAAGCTGTGCCTTATCGTGCGGATAAAGACATCGCAGCTGGTGATGAAATCAACGTAACATTTAAAGCTGTCAAAGCCAAAGCCATGAGATGGCGTATGGAGCGTAAAGCAGACAAGAGCGGTGTTGCGATGATTGAGATGACCTTCCTTGCACCGAGTGAATTACCTCAAGAAAGTACGCAATCGAAGATTCTTGTGGATGGAAAAGAACTTCCTGACTTCGCTGAAGATCGTCAAGACTATCAAATCACCTATAAAGGTCAACGTCCAAAAGTCTCAGTCGAAGAAAGCAATCAAGTAGCTTCAACAGTTGTAGATAGCGGAGACGATAGCCTTCCAGTACTTGTTCGCCTTGTTTCAGAAAGTGGAAAACAAGTCAAGGAATACCGTATCCAGTTGACTAAGGAAAAACCAGTTTCTGAGAAGACTGTTGCTGCTGTACAAGAGGAACTTCCAAAACTCGAATTTGTTGAAAAAGATTTGGCCTACAAGACAGTTGAGAAAAAGGATTCAACACTGTATCTAGGTGAAACTCGTGTAGAACAAGAAGGAAAAGTTGGTAAGGAACGGATCTTCACAGCGGTTAATCCTAGTGGAAGTAAGGAAGAAAAACTCCGTGAAGTGGTAGAGGCACCGACAGACCGCATCGTCTTGGTTGGAACAAAACCAGGAACTTCTCTTCCAGAAGACGAAGTGAAGAATCTTGTCCTTAACAGACCAGAACTTGTAATCGAAGAAGAAACAATTGATTTCAAGGTTCAGGAACAAAAGAATGATCAGCTTCCAGCGGGTCAAACTCGTATTCTCCAAGAAGGTCAAAAAGGTATCCGTGTTCACTTGATCGAAGTTGAAAATGGCAAGCGAACTGAAAAAGAAAGCTATGATAAAGTCATGGCTCAAGATCGCATTGTAGAAGTTGGTACGGCTAGTGAAACAACTAAACCAGTACCTCAAGAATCTACAAAACCACAAGTATCAGAAAAAGCAGATACAAAAAAAATTGTTTCAAGTGAAGCTAGTCATGTTCAAGAAGAACAGTTACCAAATACAGGAAGTGCAGAAAGTCAAGCAGCTCTAGCAGCAGGTTTAGCTCTTCTTGGCTTGAGTGCAGGTCTAGTGGCCACTAAAGGTAAAAAAGAAGACTAGAATGAATCAGTATTTCTTCTAAATGTATCTCAGAAAGACCAGGGAAACCTGGTCTTTTTGTATTCAATTCAAGACAAATAAAAATCCCAAATTTATATTATATTCAGAAAGAATGTTGGATATTATATAATTCTACTTGATTAGCAATTATATAAAGTAGTTGGAATAAATATTAAGATAATTCAAACTTATAAATAAATGCAATGTTTTCATATGTTAATTTTAAGTGCTTCTTATAAATGTAAGCTAGTTTTGTAGGCGTTCTGTCTCTTGAGAGAAAGCTTTATGTTGATAAAATAAAAATATAAGTTAAAATTTTACACAGTGTCAATATTTTGTAAAGAGTAATAACCTTATATTATTACAAAAAAAGTTAATTTTGTTTTATAATAAAATTAAAGGAGGTTTCTATATTAAAAACAGAACCAATATGATAAATAATTGCAATTGCATACTGTAAGAACGTCTGTAAATGTGATGTAGTTTCATCAATGCGCCTCATCCATTTTAATGAATTTGAAAGGAGATGTTGTTGAGTTTTGACAATCATAGTTGGTCGTTTTATGTTTTCGGTTATTTAGAAAGGAAGAAAATGAAGAACAAGAAATTTTGGTTATCCATCCTAACTTCTCTGGCATGTGTTCTAGGGATAATCCTTGCTCCCAATTCAGCAGAAGCGAAGGAGTTAAAGAATGTTATCAGTAATATCGGAATTTGGGAAGTTGATAATGGTAAATTTATAAGTCCGGATGAAAATGGAATTTATAACCTTTCTCCAGAGCACCATGACTACTCAAACTATAAGTTCTCTGTGGAGTATGATTTGAGTGCCTATGATGGCAAATTGGAGGACGGTGACACCTTTACATTTACAGTCCCAAGTCCGTTAACCGTGAGAAATGAGAGTTTTGACTTGAAAGACAAAGAAACAGATCTCGTTATCGGGGAAACTCAAATTGTATCAAATGGGGATAATAATGGTGGTAAGGTAACTATTACATTAAAGAATCTGAAAGCTTACCTTGAGAAAAAAGGTGGCTATCAAGTTCAAAATGTCAAAGGGACATTCTTTGTTGGTTTTAGTTCTAAAAATGAACTAAGCAATGAGACGCTTCGATTTGATAAAACGGAAACCATAAATGAAATTACACACCAGATTAAGGTAAAAAGAGGCGAAGCATCTGATTATTCTGAAGGTATTGGACGTGCGAATTTTAGTAAGTATCATGGTTTGATTTATAAAGAGGATTGGACATCTAGTGCTCTAAATAAGAGTGGACAATATTTACACAGTTGGTATGTCCGAGCTAATCCGAAACAAGCTGCCTATAACAAAATTGAAATTCATGACTGGGTTGATCCTAATGCCTCACCGATGCAGATGATTCCAGAAACATTTAAAGTTACGGCAGGTTGGTACGATAAATCTTATTACTTTAAAGATGAGGTGGTCTTAGAAGCTGGTAAAGATTACCAAGTTAGTTGGAATGAGTCATATACCGATTTTACTTTAACAATTAACAATGCTTCTTCAATTGTTGCTAAGAACGGGAAACCTGCAGCATTTCGAATTAATTATAAAACAAGTGCTCCAGCTGATGGAACAAAAGTTCAGAATAATGCTGAAATGAAGGGTGATGACCAGATTCTTACATATGACGACTATAGTAATAAGACAGTCGTTAAGCAAATCGGAAACTCAGTAGTTGCTTCAGGCGGTACAATTCAGTTAGAAACTGGTTACCGTATCATTCTTTACAAGGTCGATGAGCTGACTCATGACCGTCTAAAAGGAGCAAAATTCAAGATTACTCCTCCGGCAGGAGCTACGGCTAAAGAGGAAATTGTAACGACAAATGATGACGGAATTGCTGAATCATCTATTTACTCAGAAAGTGATATCAAGAAAGGGAACTTTACAGTAACTGAGGTTCAGGCTCCTGAGGGATATGAGTTAAATCCTACTCCATTTGAGATGACTGTTGGACAAGACGGAGCTATCAAAACAGTTACAAATAAACGTAGCAAAGCTAAAGTTAAGATTAAAGCTAATAAAAAACTTACAGGACGTGAGTTAAAGGCTGAAGAGTTTGAATTCACTTTAACAGACCAAGATGGTAAGGTGAAAGAAACTGTGAAGAATGACAAAGACGGAAACATTGCTTTCTCAGAATTGGAATTCGACAAAGCAGGAACTTATACCTTTAAAATTGCTGAAAAAGCTGGCAGTGATACAAGCATCAAGTACGATACTAAAACTGTTACGGCTACAGTTACTGTAGCGGACAAGGGTAAAGGCGCACTTGAAGCAACTGTTTCTTACGATGATGAAAAAGCTTTCGAGAACACTTACACTCCAGCAAAAACGGAAGTTTCTGTTAAGAAAGTATGGAAGGACGAGAACAACCAAGATGGCAAACGCCCATCTTCTGTCACAGTTAAATTGCTTGCAGATGGTCAAGATACTGGTAAAACACTTGAATTGACTGAAGCAAATGGTTGGGCTGGAAGCTTCAAAGACCTTGATGCTGATAAAGGTGGCACACCTATCCAGTACACGGTAGTAGAAGTAACTGTTCCTGGTTACACTTCTGAAGTTACTGGTGATGCTGCATCAGGATTCACTATCACAAATAGCTATTTACCAGAAACAGTTGTTGTAAAAGCAACTAAGAACTGGGATGACGCGAACAACCAAGACGGCAAACGTCCAACCAAGATTACAATCAATCTTTTAGCAGACGGTCAGCAAGTTGATTCGAAAGAAGTTCAAGCAGCCGCAGACGGAACTTGGACTGTCGAATTCACGAAATTAGCAAAATATAAAGCTGGTAAAGAAATCAAATACACTGTAACAGAAGAAGCCGTAGCAGAATACGAAGCGACTATTACAGACTTTACCATCACAAACAAATATGCTCCTAAAGAAATTGACTACAAGGTAACAAAAGTATGGAACGATGCGAACAACCAAGATGGTAAACGTCCTGAGTCCGTAACGGTTCAACTTTACAAAAAAGTAGGAGATGCTGATCCAGTAGCCGTTGAAGGTAAGAAATTAACCTTGACAGCTAAGGATAAGACAGACGCTAACACTTGGGTAGCATCATTCACAAATCTTCCACAATACGAAGCTGGTAAAGAAATTACTTACTCTATCGATGAAGTAGATGTACCAGCTGGCTATAAAGCCTCTGTAACTGGTCAAGTGGTGACTAACACTCATGACGTAGAAACAGTAGTTCTTTCAGGAACTAAGGTGTGGAAAGATAACAACAACCAAGACGGTAAACGTACAACATCTGTGAAAGTTCAAATTATTAACGGCGACAAGGTTGTTCAAGAAATTGAAGTTTCAGAAAAAACTGGCTGGAAGTTCGAATCTAAAAAACTTCCTAAGTATGAGAATGGTAAGGAAATCAAGTACACTGTCAAAGAAACTGCTATGACAGAATACAAAGCAACCATCACTACAGACAAGGATGGTAAGTACACCATTACCAACGAACATACTCCAGAAAAAACAGCTGTAAAAGGTCATAAAATCTGGAAAGATGAAGATAACAAAGATGGCATCCGTCCAGCATCTATCACCGTAAAACTTCTTGCAGATGGTAAGGAAACTGGTCAGACAGCTACAGTGTCAGAAACAAGTGGCTGGACTTATGAGTTTACAGGTCTTGATCGTTATCAAGAAGGTAAGGAGATTGCCTACACTGTTGAAGAAGTGAATGTTCCAGATGGTTATACTGCTTCAGTAGAAGGTTACAACATTACAAATACGCACACTCCTGAAAAACCAACACCTGGCAAACCAAATGAACCAGGTAAGCCTAAAAAAGGTGGGGAATTGCCTAATACAGGAAGCGAGTCTAACCAAGTGGCTCTAGTAGCTGGAATCGCCCTACTTGGATTGGGAACAGGATTCTTGGCAAGACGCAAAAAAGAAGATTAAGTTTTTTAAACGGTATCTTTCACGAAATTTTGCAACACAGTTTAAAAGTAGAAACAAGTGTCAATGGAAATTGGCACTTGTTTTTTTGTAACTGACCCTGGTTCTACTACCGGATACAAGTGGATAGTTGCCACTTACTGAAAAGCTATTGTTTTCGCTACGAAATCCTCTATAATAGGTGACAAATAAAAAAGGAGATGTTGCATATGATTGAAACAAGATTACAAGATAAATTGAAGTCAGGTTTGGAGGTGGAAAATTTTCAAAAAGATGGGACTATCTATCTGTCTCTTAATCCAGATTATTTATCTGGAGATAATGCTAAATACATGACCATGTACAACCGTATGGCTCGCTGGTATGATATGAGTGAGAAATGGATAGGACCACTTCTCCACGGCAAGGCAATTGATAAGTTGAGAAAGGATCTGATGGAGGAAATAGAATGGAAGGATAATTTATCTGTTCTTTATGTCTCTATCGGGACTGGCCAAGACCTCCGTTATATTCCTGAGACAATTGACCTGAAAAGTTTAGACTTTGTAGGGGTAGATATTTCTATCAGTATGCTAAAAAAATGCCAGAAATCTTGCGCTAAAAAGACCAATCTGCAACTTTTCCATGCTTGCGCGGAGGATCTCCCCTTTGCGGATAATAGTTTTGACATTGTCTACCATATTGGCGGAATCAATTTTTTCAATGATAAGGCCAAGGCTATGCAGGAAATGCTACGAGTGGCGAAGCCAGGGACTAAGATTTTAATTGCAGATGAGACGGCTGACTATGTGGATCAGCAATATAAGAAAAATCATTTTAGTAAGGATTATTTTAAAGACGCTACTGTTGATTTGAGTGAAATTGAGAATGCTGTTCCAAGTGAAGTTAAGGAAAAGGAAATGAAACTTCTTTGGGATGAAAAATTCTACGCCTTAACATTTAGGAAATAAGAAAAAGTATCTTGGTAGAGCTTAGAAAGTAAGTATGAAGATAAAAACATTCCCTTAGACAGCTGTCTGAGGGAATGTTTTTTATGGGAGCATCATCAATTCGACAATCATAGCTATGTAGATGATTAAGGTAAGGAGAAAACCAGCTCTCCAGAAGAATTTGATGAATTTAGGGTAATAAAAACTTCGTTTTTTGACAAGGAAAAAGACTACAAGGAGGATTGCTAGGAGAGAAAGTGCGACTCCAAGTCGCGGTAGAAAGTTGTGGGTAAAGGCTTTAGCAGTAATCAGGTAGTACTCAAATACCAAAAGTGGAAAAGCTATATCCGCGAAATTAAACCCTATTTTCCTAAGTCCGAAAAGCTTGGTGACAATAAAGCAAACCACCAAGGTTAATATCAATAATAAAATAGATGCTATTTTCATTAAAATCATACCCATATTGTATCATAAAAAAACGCTAAAGGAAAAGAGAAACAACGGAATTTGTTGGAAAGTCAGGCTTTTGAGATTGTAGGTGTTTTTTGTTATAATGAGAGTTATGAAATCTTATAATACCTTGAATGATTATTATCGAAAACTTTTTGGAGAAAAAACTTTCAAAGTTCCCATTGATGCGGGATTTGATTGTCCCAATCGGGATGGAACTGTAGCTCATGGTGGTTGTACTTTTTGTACGGTTTCAGGTTCTGGAGATGCCATCGTGGCACCGGATGCTCCTATTCGTGAGCAATTTTATAAGGAAATTGACTTTATGCACCGCAAGTGGCCAGATGTTAAAAAGTATCTAGTTTATTTCCAAAACTTTACAAACACCCATGAAAAGGTGGAAGTGATTCGGGAGCGATATGAGCAGGCTATCAACGAACCTGGTGTAGTGGGAATCAATATCGGAACACGCCCGGATTGCTTACCTGATGAAACCATAGAATATTTGGCTGAGTTATCGGAGCGTATGCATGTGACGGTAGAATTGGGCCTGCAGACTACTTTTGAAGCAACCTCTGACCTGATTAACCGTGCCCATTCTTATGAATTGTATGTGGAAACAGTAAAACGCTTGAGAAAGTATCCCAAGATTGAGATTGTTTCCCATTTGATCAATGGTTTGCCCGGTGAAACCCATGAGATGATGGTTGAAAATGTCCGTCGCTGTGTTACGGACAATGATATTCAAGGAATTAAACTGCACTTGCTTCACCTCATGACCAATACACGGATGCAGCGAGATTACCACGAAGGACGTTTGCAACTGATGAGTCAGGACGAGTATGTCAAGGTCATTTGTGACCAGTTGGAAATCATTCCCAAGCATATCGTCATCCATCGAATTACAGGAGATGCACCGAGAGATATGTTGATTGGTCCTATGTGGAGCCTCAATAAATGGGAAGTGCTAAATGCTATTGAAACTGAGATGCGCCGTCGTGGAAGTGTGCAAGGATGCAAGGCTGTAAAACAGGAGTTTAAAAATGAAAAGACCACTTGAGATGGCGCATGATTTTTTAGCTGAAGTCGTGACAAAAGAGGATATTGTTGTGGATGCGACCATGGGTAATGGCCATGATACCCTTTTTCTAGCCAAGCTAGCCAAGCAAGTCTATGCCTTTGATATTCAGGAGCAGGCTTTGGAGAAGACGCAAGAGCGTTTGGATCAGGCTGGAATGAAAAATGCCCAGTTAATCTTGAAAGGTCATGAGATACTAGACCAGTTTGTGACAGAAGCTAAGGCAGGGATTTTTAATCTTGGTTATTTACCTTCTGCTGACAAATCCGTCATCACCCAACCTCAGACTACTATCGAAGCCTTAGAAAAGCTGTGTCACTTGCTTGTCAAAGGGGGACGGATTGCAATCATGATTTACTATGGTCATGAAGGAGGAGACACCGAGAGGGATGCTGTATTGGATTTTGTTAGCCAGTTGAACCAACAAGAGTATACAGCTGCCATTTATCGGACTCTCAACCAAGTTAATAATCCACCGTTTTTAGTTATGATTGAAAAATTAGAAAGGTATAGACATGGATAAACAATACCTTCGTGAGAAGCTTGAGGCAATGCGCCAAAATTTTGTCGAGTCAACGCATCACGAGCGAGCAGTCGGGGTGCTCGACGAAGCACATATGAGCAAGAAAATGCTTAAAATTAAGAAAAAATTAGTGACTCTTGAAATGGAACGATGCCAGAAAAAAATTGAGCACAAAGACTGTTCTAAGATTGATCAGAAAATCCAAGAGCAAAAGGAGATTTTTGAATCTTGTTGTAAAAAAGATTAAGGAGGAATTGTGTGGAATTACTCATTTACTTGATTCTATTTTTATTTGTCTTAATCATTTCAACTACGACCAATAAAATTCTCCCTTTTTTGCCCCTTCCTCTTGTACAAATTCTTTTGGGGATTGGGATTGGTTTATTTGTTCCCGATGCGGACTTTCATCTCAATACAGAGCTGTTTCTGGCCATGGTTATTGGTCCCTTACTCTTCCGGGAGGCAGAAGAAGCAGATATTACGTCCATTTTGAAGCACTGGCGGATTGTTGTCTTTCTGATCTTTCCTGTGATTTTTATCTCGACCTTAAGCTTGGGGGGCATGGCTCACTTTCTTTGGATGACTCTTCCTTTGGCTGCCTGTTTAGCAGTTGGAGCGGCACTTGGGCCAACAGATTTGGTTGCCTTTGCATCTCTTTCTGAACGTTTTCGTTTTCCCAAACGGGTTTCCAATATCCTAAAAGGGGAAGGGCTCTTAAATGACGCTTCGGGTTTGGTTGCCTTTCAGATGGCTCTTGCTGCTTGGACAACAGGAACGTTTTCTCTCAGCCAAGCTGGGACTTCCCTAGCACTTTCTATCCTTGGTGGTTTTGTAGTCGGTTTTGTGACAGCTATGGTCAATCGTTTCTTGCATAGCTTTTTACTGAGTGTACGAGCGATAGATATAGCCAGTGAACTATTGCTAGAGCTAAGTTTGCCACTCATGACCTTTTTCATCGCAGAAGAGTTTCATGTTTCAGGGATTATCGCAGTAGTGGTTGCGGGTATTTTGAAGGCCAGTCGTTTTAAGAAAATTACGCTCCTTGAGGCTCAGGTAGACACCGTGACGGAGACCGTCTGGCACACCGTGACCTTTATGCTAAATGGATCAGTCTTTGTTCTCTTGGGAATGGAATTAGAATTGATAGCGGAGCCAATTTTGTCTAATTCTCTTTACAATCCCCTTCTTTTACTGCTTTCAGTTGTCGTTCTGACCTTCTTGCTTTTTGCGATCCGCTTTGTCATGATTGCTGGTTTTTACTTTGTGAGGACGCGTCGACTTAAGAAAAAAATTCATAAGTACATGAAAGATATGCTTCTTTTGACCTTCTCTGGTGTCAAAGGGACAGTATCTATCGCGACTATTCTCCTCATACCAAGTCATTTGGAGCAGGAGTATCCTCTGTTGCTCTTTCTCGTAGCAGGCGTTACACTATTAAGCTTTCTAACAGGTTTATTGGTCCTCCCTCACTTATCTGAGGAACAAGAGGAAAGCAAGGATCATTTGATGCATATTGCGATTTTAAATGATGTGGCTGCAGAATTAGAAAAAGAGCTAGACCATCACAAGAACAAACTTCCTCTTTATGCAGCTATTGATAATTATCATGGTCGGATTGAAAACCTCATCCTTAGTCTGGAAAATAAAAGAGTCCAAGAGGACTGGGAGTCCCTCAAGCTTCTTATCTTGAGTATTGAGAGTGACGGTTTGGAGCAAGCCTACGAAGAAAATAGAATCAGTGAGCGTGGCTATCGAGTTTACCAACGTTACCTAAAAAACATGGAGCAGAGTATCAATCGGAATTTCGCTTCTAGAGTGACTTATTACTTCCTAGTTTCCTTACGGATACTGCGCTTTCTACTCCATGAAATGTTTACCTTTGGCAAAACTTTCCGTAGTTGGATGAATGAAGAATCTCGTAAACTACTAGCAGTTGACTATGATCAGATTTCAGAGTTGTATTTGGAAAATACAGAGCTGATTATCGAGAGTTTGGAAAACCTCAAAGGGGTTTACAAGAGTTCTCTGATTAGTTTTATGCAAGAGTCTCGTCTACGCGAGACGGCCATTATCGGAAGTGGTGCTTTTGTTGAGCGGGTTATCAATCGCATCAAGCCAAACAATATCGATGAAATGCTACGAGGCTACTATCTCGAACGTAAGGCAATATTTGAATACGAAGAAGCTAAACTGATAACAGCCAAGTATGCCAAAAAACTACGCCAAAATGTGAATAATTTAGAGAATTATTCTCTGAAAGAGGCTGCAAATACCTTGCCTTATGATATGCTAGATTTAATCAGAAGAACTTAGATGATGAAGAAAATGACGGAGGATGGAACATGAAAAAGTGGTGGAAAGAGCTGATGGACAGGCCCTTATTGAAAGCTTTTTTGCATTATTATCAAGCATCTGATAGCGAGTTGACCAGTGTTGCGGTTGCCTACTATTGGTTGATTTCAATCTTTCCTTTGCTAATGATAATGGTCAATATTTTGCCTTATTTTCAGATTCCGGTCTCAAATTTCTTACTGACGATCAAGGAATTTTTGCCTGATACGGTGTATGATGTGGTCGCCAAGATTGTCCGAGAAGTTCTGACTCAACCATCGACTGGTTTGCTGAGTTTTGCTGTTTTATCTGCCCTCTGGACTTTTTCGAAATCAATGGATTTCCTCCAAAAAGCCTTTAACAAAGCCTATGGAGTGACCAAGAGTCGAGGCATTATCTCCCATCAGTTGATGAGTCTACTTGTTAGTTTTGGCTTGCAGATCCTTTTTGCCTTTGCCTTGTTTTTGAGTATGTTTGGTCGTATGTTGCTTAACCTCCTCAAAACTTACTGGCAATCAGACAGTCCGCTATTTTCTTACCTGCAAGACTTTACAGGCCCTCTGGTCTATGCCTTGATCTTTGCCATTCTAGTCATGATTTATTACTTCCTTCCAAAAGTAAAAGCACCACGAATCCGCTATGTTTTACCAGGAAGTGTCTTTGTCTTGCTAACTCTTATCTTTTTATTGAATATCTTTTCTGTCTACGTCAATAGTTATGTTAATCATCTGGTTGATGTCCGATTTTTCAGTTCCATTATCGTGGTAGTCATGATGTTCTGGTTTATTCTCATTGCAAAGATTTTGATTATCGGAGCAGTTATCAATGCCAGTGTTCAGAGTTTGAAAGATCCAAAGTTTGGTATAGAATAATTAGAAAAATCCCTATTAGGTTTCCTAATAGGGATTTTCTTAATAGATAAACATGGCATCTCCAAAACTGAAGAAGCGGTAGTGTTTTTGGATGGCATGGTGATAGGCATCTAGGACTAAGTCACGACCAGCAAAGGCAGAAACTAGCATAACAAGAGTTGACTTGGGAAGGTGGAAGTTGGTTGAAAAAGCATCCACAACCTTCCAGTCGTAGCCTGGTTTGATAAAGATATTGGTCCAGCCAGAATCTGCTTGGATTTGCCCATTAAACTTGGAACCGATGGTTTCCAGTGTGCGGATCGAAGTGGTTCCGACAGCGATGACGCGACCTCCCTTTTCCTTGACAGAGCGAAGGGTGGCAGCTGCTTCCTCAGAAAGCTGGTAGAATTCGGAGTGCATTTCATGTTCGTCTAGATTGTCTACAGAAACGGGTCTAAAGGTTCCGAGTCCGACATGGAGAGTGAGATAGACTAGATGAACACCTTTGGCTTGGATTTCTGCTAGCAGTTCTTTGGTAAAGTGCAGTCCAGCAGTTGGTGCAGCAGCAGAGCCACTTTCTTTGGCGTAGACCGTTTGATAACGTTCACGGTCATCTAGTTTTTCGTGGATGTAGGGCGGTAGTGGCATTTCACCCAGACTTTCCAAAACTTCTAGGAAAATTCCTTGGTATTCAAAGCGGACAAAGCGGCCCCCGTGGGTCAATTCTTCCGTAACGACAGCGCTGAGGCGACCATCACCAAAGTTGACACGAGTCCCGACCTTGAGGCGTTTGGCAGGTTTGGCGAGAACCTCCCACTCATCTCCACTGGTATTTTTGAGTAGGAGAAGCTCCACATGGCCTCCAGTTTCTTCCTTTTGACCATAGAGGCGGGCAGGGAGAACGCGAGTATCGTTCATGACAAGGGCATCACCTGGTTCCAGCATGTCGATAATAGAGTGGAAGTGTTTATCCTGCATTTCTCTCGTCTCACGATTGACGATGAGGAGTTTGGAGGCATCTCGCTTTTCAAGGGGTGTTTGGGCAATCAATTCCTCAGGCAAGTGGAAATCAAAATCAGCTGTATTCATATATCTGTTCATTCTTTCTAAGTTCTAATCCTATCCATTATAACACGTTTCAAGTTTGGACGCTCTTTTTTTAGAAATTAAATCGTTTTCACTTGACAAAAATTGGTCTATACCATATAATAAATATAGATTAAAACGGAGGATGAAAAGATGAAAGTTATTAAAGTTGAAAACCAAGTCGAAGGTGGAAAAGTTGCTTTTGAGATTTTGAAGGAAAAATTAGCCAATGGCGCTCAAACATTGGGACTTGCGACAGGAAGTAGTCCACTTGAGTTTTACAAAGAAATCGTTGAGAGTGACCTTGATTTTTCAAATCTAACCAGTGTGAACCTTGATGAGTATGTAGGGCTTGATGGGGACAATCCACAATCTTACCGTTACTTCATGCAAGAAAACCTGTTTAACCAAAAACCATTTAAGGAAAGCTTCTTGCCACGTGGTGTTAAGGATAATGCTGAAGAAGAAGTTGAACGCTACAACCAAATTTTGGCTGACCATCCTGTTGATTTGCAAATCTTGGGAATCGGTCGCAATGGACATATCGGATTTAATGAACCTGGTACTCCATTTGACAGTCAAACACACCTTGTAGAGCTGGACCAGTCTACTATCGAAGCCAATGCTCGCTTCTTTGACAAGATTGAAGACGTTCCAACCCAAGCTATCTCAATGGGGATTAAAAACATCTTGGATGCCAAGTCAATTATTCTCTTTGCTTACGGTGAATCAAAAGCAGAAGCTATTGCCGGAACAGTGTCTGGACCAGTGACTGAGAGTCTACCAGCAAGTAGTCTGCAAAATCACCCTGATGTGACGATTATTGCGGATGCTGAAGCGCTCAGCTTGCTTGAAAAATAAAAAGTATAAGAACCACTTGCTCTTTGGAGTGAGTGGTTCTTTGATGCTTTATAAATAGCAGGAATTTTTTATTATATTCTAAGAAAGGTTAATTTAGTTTGTAAAATAATTTATTTGAGAGATAAAACATTAATATAAATATTCCTAAAAACAAACATAAAGAACGCTCAATATAATAATATTTAAAAGCTTTGCTTATTTAATAGAAAAAAAGTTATTATTCTAGGATAATTTAGTAGCTAAATCATTAAAAATAATGTATAATATCTTAAAAAATAATTTTAGGAGATTCTAATGGGAAAAGAATTATTTAATCCACATCTTCGTAAGTTTTCTATTCGGAAACTAAACGTGGGTGTTTGTTCTGTACTCTTGTCTACCTTGGTTCTATTGGGAGTGACGTCTCAGGTTAGCGCTGATGAAACAAGCGCTTCTGGTGTCCAAAATGAGATTTCTCGAACGGATCTTGCTGAACCATCAGCAACTTCTACAGCACCAGCAAACTCTGAGACATCACCAAAACCTGCAACTACTTTAGTTGCTTCAGCTACTGAGGCTCCTCAATCCGCTGAAAATAGTAAACCTGCAAACTCAGCTTCAGAGTCTATTGAGAAACCAAAGAATGAACAGCCAGTTGTTTCTGAATCGCCTCAACCTTCAGTTGAGAAGCCAGTTGCTCCTACAGAAATGAAGCCTGCAGAGAGTGCCAATTCAGCTTCAACTGAAGCTAGCTCAGAAACTGTAAGTGCTTCAAGAGCTGTAGAACAACCAGTAGAGACTAGGGAGGCTACGCAACCTACACGTTCTCGCCGAGCACGTCGAGATGCTACACCTACTGGTTTACGTGATGGAGATCCTAACAACACAATTGAAAAACCAACTTTAGCAGATTCCGAAAAGAAACGCCCTGCGGATCTAGTTAAGCAAATTAACTGGTTAGATTTTGGTGATAGTCAGGCATTTAAAGGACTTGATACTGACGGTTCTCTTAAAGTAGGTAGTGTTTATGAGAAGGAAATTTCTCCAGGATATGTCGTTAAATTAACAGTTACGGAACTAAAACCTTTCCACTCAACTGAGATTTATCGTGATCGTGTAGCAGGAACTTCTTATGAAAATAGTTATGATCCTGATGCTAAAAACACCTGGTTTAGATATGTGCCTGCAGACTATAATCGCCAAGTTAAAGAGGGCGACTCTGCACGACCAAAAATCATTGGTGCTCCTATGAACCAATGGACATCTCTTCGTGAGCAGGGAATTGATACTAATGGACGTAGAACCCAATTGCAGGTTCCTAAGAATGGTGCAAGTTATGGAGTGAAGTTTAAGGTTGAAGCAACATATCTAAACAAGCCTGTTAAGGCTACAGTGGTTATGGCGGATGGAGAAGAAGCAAACCCAGGTGAATATGCTATCTTTACGACCAATGGTAAAGGATGGGAACATTTAGCTGAATGGAAACGTGTGTCACCACAAGGTAAAGTGATTACAGATACCTACGCACCAATGAATCCTAATCGACTTGGTCAGTATATTGGTGACAATGCAACGATTCCAACGATTGACTGGACAAAATTTACAAATCCTGATCAAAGAACAGGTGGCTTAGGCTCACAAGTATTTGGTCCAAACACTTCTAAAGACCATACTGTGCCAATTGTGATGACTCGTGAAGCATCAGAAGTTGGAATTTATATTGCATCTTCTGGTCAGCAAGCTGCTATGATTGGTTTCATGGTTGTAGATACTGGAGATGCTCCTGAAAGTTATGGAAATGCAGTTCACACTATTTCTGGTTACAATGCTGCTACGGGAGCACAAAATCCACAACCTTACCTTGGTCGAAAACCTGCTGATATTGATACTACGTCAGGTAATGATTGGACCCATGATGATAGTACAGATCATGCTGATGAAGGGATTGATCAGCTTTTACCAGCAGACTTAGTTGGTAAGACTCATGAGTTATTCCAAGCAGATCGTCTTCGTGATGGTGATTATTCGCTTCGTTTCCATGCTTCAGCTAATGGAAATGAAAAAGCTTATGTTCGAGCTTGGATTGATTTCAATAATAACGGTAAATTTGATGAGAATGAAGCTAGTGATTTTACAGAAGTAACAAATGAAGGCGACTATACCGTTACTTTTAGAAATCACCCACCTATGAACGATGATAACGTTAAGAAGCTAGGAATGCGTGTTCGTATTGCTTTGAACCAAGGTGATATCGAGAAACCGACTGGCACAGCCTTTAGTGGTGAAGTTGAAGACTTACAAGTTAACCTTACTTATCCACCAAAAGGTGAGAAGAAGGAAACAAAGGGCTTACGCGATCAACAACAACAAACAAGCTTAGCCTTCACACCTCGTGGTTATTCTAAAGAGGACGAGAATGCTAGAACAACCATTGATACTAATAAGGCGCCTGTCGTTTTAGATAATAACGGACGTGAATTAACAGCAGATGCAGAAGGTTGGTATACAACAGCAGAAGGACGTTACAAGGTGACGCCAAATGGTGACAATGTTGATGTTGTCTTCGTTCCGAAAGCTGGATACGTTGGGACTACATCAGGTATTAACATCCGTCGCTTTGATAGCAATGGTGCAAGCACAGAATGGACTGCAAAAAATAATTCAGAGCCTGTTGTCAACCAACCTCTAAATTCTATGGATGCTCGTTATGTTCCTACTGTAGTTGATTTTACTGAACATCGTTCAACTGATGCTCAAGGTTTACCGCAAGTAAAAGATATTTTATTTACTGATGGGAATCCAGCTAACACACCGGTTCAACCATCTGCAAGTAATCCTGCTACTTTCTTGGATGGAAACGGAGAACCTATCTCAGGAACTAGTATTCCTGCAACATCAGGTGGTAAAGAAGTTGGTACCTTTAACCTAGATCCAACTACGGGTCGAGTAACCTTTACCCCAAATAAATCATTTGTAGGAACTGTTGATCCGATTAAATTAAAAGTAAATGATGCAAGTGGTAATGATCACTTTGCCACTTATCAACCAACTGTTACCCGAGTTGTTCCAACATCCCAAAACGCAAGTTCTGAAGGTATTCAAGGTGCAGAGCAATCTGGGAACTTGGTCTTCACTCCAGGTGATAACCGTATTCCAATTGATGAATCAATTGCACCAACTTTTGACAACGGTCAGCCAACGAAAGAGGTTCCTGGCGTTGGAACTTATAAGGTGGATAGTACAGGTCGCGTTACTTTCCAACCAGTTCCTGGCTACTCTGGACGTCCAACTGCAGAAACTGTTAAGCGTGTAGATAAGAACGGAACAGAAGTAACAGCTACCTATCAAGCGGATGTTAAGGCTGCAACTCCAACAGGGCAAGGAGCAGAGACTACTGGACTCCAGGGTCAAAAACAAGATAGCCACCTTACCTTTACTCCTGGTCAAGCAACTATCAATGGACAAAATGAGACTGTACCATTTGCACCAGAAGGTCCACAGTTTGTGGTTGATGGACAAGTTCAACAAGGTAACAGCTTACCAGTACATGATGCTAGCGGTAAACTTCAAGGAACTTATACTGTTCAACCGAATGGGGATATTAGCTTCCAACCAGCACCTGATTTCTATGGAACGCCAACTCCTGCAACCCTCCGTGTGACAGATAAGAATGGTTCTACTGCCGAAGCAGTATATCAACCTACAGTGACTAAAGTCACTCCAACAAGTACAAATGATACATCAACTGGTCTGCAAGGACAGCCACAAAGTGGTAAGCCAACCTTTACAGCAGGCGATCCAGCTGTTCCACTGGATGATACAAAACCAATGACTTTCGAAGATGGTCAGTCAACGAAGACCGTTCCGGGTGTAGGTGAATACAGCATCAATTCTGATGGTTCTATCACCTTTACGCCAGATAAGAAGTACGTTGGCACACCAGATCCAGTAATGGTTAAACGCGTGGATAAGAACGGTACAGAAGTCACTGCGACTTATACTCCAACAGTGACTAAGGTAACCCCAACTTCAACGGACGCCACTTCAAATGGTATCCAAGGTCAACCGCAAAAAGGTACCCCAACCTTCACAGAAGGTAATCCATTGGTTCCAATTGATGATACGAAACCAATGACTTTCGAAGATGGACAGTCAACGAAAACAGTTCCAGGTGTGGGTGAATACAGCATCAATCCAGATGGCTCTATTACCTTTACACCAGAAAAACAATATGTTGGCACACCAACTCCAGTCACAGTGAAACGTGTAGATAAGAACGGTACAGAGGTTACTGCGACATATACACCAAC